>OLNL01000041.1_pt1 | contig 131534 bp, 150 predicted proteins | sample 1672181 | NCBI WGS metagenome assembly OLNL01 (sample SAMEA3136656, study PRJEB25190) | human gut metagenome | biome: human gut; feature: human-associated habitat; material: faeces | place: Austria | collected 2013
GAATGGAATAGAAGTGTATAAAGATAAAATTAACTATTATGCAGATAAATATATCCATAATGAGTTAGAAATAGATCATGTAGATATAGATAATAAACAGATTATAAAAGATAACTTTGTTGATATGTTATTTTATATCTGTGACCATATAGAAAAACCAGATAATGCAGATATAAAAGCATTAGATAATATATTTAGTGTGTATGTAAGACTGTGTAGTAAGTATGGTATTAATCCTACATTAGAGGCATTTAGTTTCTTGGTAGATATTGATAGAACAACGTTTAATAATTGGCTTAACGGACAATATCGGACTGTCGAACACCTCAACACGGTCAAAAAATGGTTAAGTATTTGCAAAGGCTTTTTAGTGAATAATCTGGGGAATAGCAAAGGAACGGATGCCAACAAGATATTCATAGCCAAGGCAGCTTACGGCATGGCAGAGACGAAAGCAGTAGAGCAAGAGCAGATCGCAGGAGCTACAAAGACGGTCGAACAGATAGCAAAGGACATCGGAGCGGACGAGTTGCCAGACTTTGGAGATCAGGAAGACGATGCAGACGCATTCGATTTCTAAACAATTCGATAAATAATCAGATAACTTATTAAATTGTACAGAATGGCATGATTGCATTAAAATATCAATACTGATTGATATAAAATCATATACTGAAAGAGATATATCTATTTAACAAACAGTCATTTGTTGTATAGATACATATGTTCGATAGAATAACAGGTGATTTGATGCGTTTATATGATACCGGGGGCGGGGGGTCTACAGAGAAAAGGACCCGGGGTGCTTCTGACCCCCCAAAATAACGACCAAAAACAAAAAGGCCCTTTATCAACAACACCTATCAGGAGGAATTCTTAATGAACGATATTTTGGATGCACTCAAGTTTGTAAAACCAACATACTTAGTCAAAACAGACAAGGATATATATCACATACAGGCCAGTACCTGTTCAATAGATACTGATTTGAAAATCATTTGCTTTTACGACAAAGGATCTGTACAAGCTATGTTTCGTGTGGATGATGTAAAAACTTTTTATAGAATTTTCTGATGGAGGAAGAGATATGTTGATTAAAATCACAGCAATATTCATTGTTTTGACAATAGCATTCACAATAATCGGAAAAGCCTATTGTAAATCGTTGAATGATACTCACGAGTTATTATTTAAAATCGGTCATTTTACAAAAGGCGAACAAATATTTCTCTTCATTGTGGCTGTCATTTACTTTTCGACTTTTCTGTCAGTAATTGCAACAGCATTTTATCTGGTTTTTAAGTTTTTGTAGGAGTGGCATATGAATACAATTATCGTCCTTACGGAAACGCCAGCGTGGTATCAATGGTATATAAAACATCATTTACGGAATCCCGGCATTAATATAACTGGAAGCTTTAAAGGAAATCGACTGGTCATTAATGGTATCTACGAAATCCTCTTTATAAATCCGGCTGGTATTTATAAAGATGATGAGCTTTTTGCGAACTGCATCTTGGATTTGACCGATGGGAAATGCAGTGAAGCTGTAAATAGCTTTATAGAGCAAAGAATCCACTGTAATTATTTCTCGTTCACTGAGATTGATGAATTGATTAGATTATTGCGAGGTTAGATGCTTTGGATAAAACGAACAAGATTAAAACAATTGAATGGGATAAGGTTTCTTGTTGTGAGAATTGTGGCAACAAAGAATACTACGAGAGCTCTGAAATGGGAATCTCACATAGACGATTTAGGCTTTGCACGAAATGTATGAACGAACTTCTTTCATCGGCAACTCCGATACTGTTGAATGAATTCTTGAAGAAACAGAAAGGCGAAGAAAATGGTTAAGACAGTAAATATTCTTGGAACTGAATACAGAATTGAAGTTCATAAGCGGTCAGAAGATGAATTTATGAGAAAGAACGGTGCTGATGGATATTGTTCAGCTGACGGAAAGCTTATAGTAATCGCTGATACTTCTGAAAAAGAATCGTTCCCAGATATGACCGATATTGAGCAGTCTACATATCGAAAGAGATTGCTGCGACATGAAATTACACATGCATTTTTGGACGAATCTGGATTGCAGCATTGCTCCAGTGTTCCGATGGGTGCATGGGCGAGACATGAAGAAATGGTTGACTGGATAGCAATTCAGTTTCCAAAAATCATGAAAGCTTTCCAGGAAGTTGGTGCACTATGATTAAGATATTGAACAGATTATTTTATAAACATGAAAAAGTTCTTCCGGCCGGAACAATTCTTGTAAAACAGGAGGATGGATCTTGGAAGACAGAACATAAATGGAAATGCAGAAAATGCGGAAAGGTGATTAGGAAATGAGAAAAGTATTAGCTTGGTTAATTTTGTTAGCCGGAATTGTTGGCGGATTATATGTTGGTGGATACCTGATGTTTATAAAGGCGATTTTGATTGCTTGCCATGCATTTGATATCGGATCGTTAACAGCGGTTTTAGTAGGTAAAACAATCATTAAATGCGTATTTGCAAGCGTGGTCGGCGGATTAATTGCATTTGCCGGATTTATTGGTTTTGGTATTATCTATAAAAAATAAGGCGGTGTCAGTAAAGACGATAAAATCTAGTGCAACGCACGGCACGATAAATATTGTTGCTAACCGTCAGAGGGCGGTTTCGGATAGTGACCGAGAGGATTATGGTTGTGGCAAAACTCAGCAACAAGGGATGGCAGCTCGCTGAAATGCGAGGGACTGAGTTCGCGGGTTCGAATCCCGTCTATCCGATGAGGTGAAAACCAACCCAGTATCTTTGCGGAGAACTGGCAGTGAAAGGCTGCAAAAAGAGTTTACCTAGCTTAGTAGGTTGCAAGCATATGAACGACGGTAACTTGCGTAAAATGCCATCGCATGCCGTATTCCCATAATGGTATTGGAGCTGGTTGCTAACCAGTCAGCCGGAAACGACTTGGAGGTTCGAATCCTTCATACGGCGTTTGCAGATGAGTGGAACGGAATACCACGCAAGAGTCATGATCTTGAAATAGTCGGTTCGACTCCGGCATCTGCTATTTCTGAGTTTCACGGTTCTCAGATAAATATTTTTTTCGGACTCCCCCCCCATCCTGAATCAAAATATAAAACCGCGGTTATGCTATCATAGCTCAATTGGTAGAGCAGTTACAGATATTGAGGTGGTAAAGCGGTGCAACCACGCACCAGTTTGGTTAAAAGAGATCCGGGGAATGCGCCACCCGGCAATATCGTGCAACAGGTTCCCGGTTCGATTCCGGGCGGTAGCTTTTAAAAACATGATTAACTCAGTGCAGATGGATTTTTCAGTCCTGCTGAGATGCAATGGTAACGAGATAGGCTTGTTCGGGATACTGGATCAGCTGATTCTTTCTGGCAGAAGTGATTCCATTGGTGGAGATGGAAACCATCAACAATGCCTTGCAGTGTATCATCATAGAGAAGTCAATAGCAGAATCCTTGTGGTCGGCGAATAATAGACGTCTGCTGTGCAGAAATAATCCAGTGATGTGAGTAGTGTGAGAGACTACGGACTAATTGGAAATTCTCAATAAGCTGATTTGCCTTGAATCTGAGAAATCGGAGTATAACACAAGAGGTTCGTTAAAGTAGCGGTATGGCAAGTTCTTGAATAAGCAATTTCGATATAAGCAATGAAAAGGGTGCAAAATAGGCGAAAACATAATCTGAAAGAACCGTGAAATTTATGGGTATCAATCCCATGTGTGCTTAGACAGTGGTAGGAAGCCAAGAGTCGCTCTCGGAAGCTCAGACCTATCATCACACTGGCAGAATATGACTTTTACCGTGATGAATAAGAGGAAACTCTAATCATGTTTTTCTTATTCTTATCATTAAAAGCCGGAAATTTGCAACGTCTTCCGGTAAATGAAGTGTTTTAGTTGCGGTATCACTTCAAAAAGGTATATAGCAATAAAAGATTGTAGTATACTCCCTCAAATATTATTGAATATTGTTTTTTGACAAAAAGAACCGTAACAGAGGTGGCAATATGGGAACACCAATACTCACCATATAACTATTGCCATCTGCTAACGGAACGTAGCTCAGTGGCAGAGCAACTGGCTTATATCCAGCGTGTCGGAGGTTCGACCCCTTCCGTTCCGATTGATGATATGTAGCTCCAATGGCAGAGCGTCCGACCGTTAACCGGATGGTTGCGGGTTCAAGTCCCGCCATATCAGTTTTAGGAGTGTGATGGAATGAAAGTGTATGTGATTACATCCGGAGAATATTCTGATTATTGCATTAATGCTGTCTCATTAAACAAAGAGACGGCAGAGCGAATATGTGCAACGCTAAATGCTAACCTTGAATATTACGGAGAAATATCAAGAATTGAAGAATATGACACTGACGATATCGTATGTGATTCTGCGGAAGATGTTGTCTTATGTTATACGGCTGAATTCTCATATAAGACGTTGGAATGCCTATATTGGTCAGAACCATTTTATTCATTTCCTAGAAACAAGATTAAAAAGAGACATGGCCGTAATGGTTTTGAAATCCACATAACAGCTACATTTTCCAAAGATGTAACCCAAGACAAAGTACGAAAAATCATGAAAGATAGAGTAGCAAAGTGGAAAGCAGAACGAGAAGGGCTGTAGAAAGGAGAATGAATTATGACATTTAAAGAAGCGTTTGAATTAATGAAACAGGGAGCAAAAGTGAAACTTCCTGGTTGGAACGGTTACTGGCGTTGGGATGATGATAAAAAGACGATTATGATTCATTGCAGACCAAAAGATTCCGACAAAAAACAGGGAGATGTTCTTGATATCCGCGAAACGCAGAGAGTGGAATATACTTTCATGCACACGCAGAGAGATGATTGGATGATTGCTGATGAAGAGAATTGCGGTGTTCTTGGCGGTCAGTCAACATTTGGATTTGGTGATGCTATCCGTTATCTGAAAAGAGGACTTAAAGTGGCTCGTAAAGGTTGGAATGGTAAAGGAATCTATCTGGAAATGTATTCGCCAGAAGTCAATCTTGAAACTATTGCAGAAGCAGTGCATAACGCATGGTGGGAAGAAAAGAAAAAACAGGGAGTTACAGATCACCCGGATATGATTCCGTATTCCGAACTAAGTGAAGAAGTGAAAGAATACGACAGAGTTACAGCAAGAACAACTATTGAAGCATTCAATTATATGACGCATTCGTTCATATATATCAACACTACTGGATTACAGACAGAAAATCCTTATGCGCCTAAAAATAAAGTGCCGTGGATACCGTCTCAGACAGATATGCTTGCTGAAGATTGGGTATTTGCAGAGTAGGAGGATTAATTATGATTATCACAGGAATGAATCACTTTCAGAATGTAGCAAAAAAGAAACTTGTTGAATGGTACCATGAGCATAAACCGGAGGTTGAGATTGATTTAAGCAATGTATTTGTCGTATGGAGCTGTAAGACATTACAGAATTATAAGTGCCTTGCTTCAACCGATATCAGTGGAGATGGTATTTATGCTGAGTACACATATAGCGGGGATAAACAGGAGCTGTATGAAGATGTGTATGGAAAGATTACAAACACTTGCCATACAGAGGAATAACATGATTGTTAATGGTTGGTATTACTGCCCGGCCGGTCACAAGACTGGACAGCGGATAGAAAAAAATTCCAATATTGAGAATACGCCGATTTGGTGTAAGCACTGTAAAAAAGCGTATTATCCAGTGATTAAGGATGGGAAGATGCGAAATGATGGTAGATGAAACTATAGATGATTCCACTTCCACTGTAATGTTTAAACCAATCTGTGCTCATTGCGGATATGTATTCAAGAAAATTGAATATAACGCAAACAAACCTTATTATGGATGGAAACTTAGCGAAAGTGGATTTACACCACCGTATTGTCCGGGATGCGGAAGGAAAATAGTATCATTAACAATCCCTATGCCGGATGAATACGGAAATGTAAAATATGAATATGAAGAAAAATGAATGATTTAGTGCCAGAGCCTAAGAGCCAGAGCCGATATTTGTGAGAAATCGCAGATATTGGCTCTTTTTTTGATTTACAAGGAGGTGAGCAGATGAATTTTACAGAATACAAACGAATAGCCAATGCATTGAAGATGCAACCATCAAATAAATACAGCACATGGGATAATATCATGCAGTTATGCTTGAATATGTATGAAGACAATCAAGACTATCTCAAATATTGCCTTAAGCTTTCAAAAGCTGTGAAATTATCTGCTCAAAGACTACTTCTGCAGAATCGGGATGTTCGGTTCGAGGACCTCTACTGGCAAGCGGTGAAATTCGAAGCACCACATTTATTTGACAGCTATCTGCTCTATCTTGAGCGAAAGCGATTAGAACAGGATCGTTTTTATTCTCCAAAAAGAAAGCAACTGAATAAGCATGGATTGATTCAATCCCTACAGGACATGGAAGATGATAAATTGGATATTCTTTCAATTTCCATGCCACCTGGTACACAGAAGACTACTCTTGAAAAGTTTTTCTGTTCATGGATAATCGGAAGACACCCGGATGATTTCAGTTTGTTTTTCTCACACAGTGGAGATATTACCAGAATGTTCTATGACGGGGTTATGGATATTACAACGAACTCAGATGAATATTGCTGGCAAGAGATTTTCCCAGACGTGAAATTTCATAGCACAAATGCCAAGAGAGAAACCATAAATTTCAATAAATACAAACCGTTCTCAAATATCCAGTGTACATCTGTTGGAAGTAGGAATGCCGGTAAAGTCCGTGCAAATAGATATCTGTATTGTGATGATTTGATTGGTGGTATCGAAGAAGCACTGAATAAAAATATTCTGGACAAGTTATGGAGAATCTACGGTACCGATGCTAAACAGCGAAAAATGGACGGCTGTAAAGAAATCCATATTGCTACCAGATGGTCCGTACATGATGTAATTGGACGATTGATTGATATCTACGAGGGAAATGATAAGGCTCGATTTATTGCTATTCCAGACATAGATCCTGTTACCGGAGAATCGAATTTCGACTATAAATACAACGGATTCAGTGTTGATTTCTTCCACGATCAGGAACTTACAATGGATGAAATCTCTTATAAGTGCCTGTACAAGAATGAACCTATCGAACGTGAAGGACTTCTGTATACGGATGAAGAGCTTAGAAGATTCATTACGCTGCCACTTGGAGAACCGGATGCAATTCTTGGAATATGCGATACGAAGAATACCGGTACAGACTCCATGTTCTTACCGTGCCTGTTGAAGTATGGCAATGACTATTATCTTACGGCTTGTGTCTGTGATGATAATACAGATTACGGCGTTCAATACGAACGGACCTCAGATTTAATAGTAGACAACAAGATGCAACAGTGCCAATTCGAAAGCAATAACGGTGGTGATCGTGTTGCGTTGGAAGTAAGTAAACTTGTAGAAGCAAAAGGTGGTGTGTGCAATATCACATCGAAATATACGGAATCGAACAAGGAAACGAAGATCATAGTAAATGCTGATTGGGTTAAGAAACACGTCCTGTTTAAGGCAAGAACAGAGTATCAGCCAAAGAGTGATTACGGAAAGATGATGGGATTCTTGCTGAGTTATTCAGTTCGTGGAAAGAACCCACATGATGATGTACCGGATGGATTGGCCAGCTTTGCATTATTCGTACAGAATCTTATTGGTGCAACGGTAACAACATATAGCAGAGCAGCACTTGGAATTTAAGGAGGATGATTGAAATGAAGCTTACAAGAAAAGATATTGCAAACTATAAATTATTAAAGGTCCTCCTTGAAAGGGACCAGAGAAAACTTGACCGGTATATTGCAAAACAGCCATCTACATATTCCGGCAAGGTATATGGATCTAATCCGAATTTTCCATATGAGCCACGTGGGTTCACGGTCGGTGGTTGCACGGATACTGAAATTCATCAAAGGAAAGAATGGGACTTAAAATGCCGTGAAATGGAAGTTAAGATTCAAGATGATATCCGAAGACTTAATGAGTTGGAAATGGCTATCGATACGGTAATTGCAAATGCGAATGATGTTGAGGACAAGATGATTCTAGAATACACGAAAGACGGAATGTCTCAGCAACAGATAGCCATGAAAGTTGGATTAGATAGATCGGTTGTGTCAAAAAGGATAAAAAAATACGTTTCTGCCTAAATTTGCACAAAATGCACATTTTACAGTAGTAAAATTATAATCGAAGAAATTGTAATTCGTTCATTATTAAGAGAAAAAGAGCTTTGCGCGGTACCGTCACGTGAGGTTCTTTTTTTATGCAGAGGTGGAACTAAGTGGAGTTATTTGGAAGAAAACAGATTTTTACAGACGAACTGAATATAGATGCGACAAATATACTTCCTGTACTTAGTGAAGCTTATACAATCCATGAAATGAACAGGAGCGAAATTCAGTATCTTTTTGAATACGCAAGAGGCAAACAGCCAATTCTGAAAAGAGAAAAGGAAGTCCGGCCAGAAATCAATGAGCGAATCGTTGATAACATGGCATCTGAAATTCTTGAATTCAAATTGGGATATGAATTCGGCTCGCCAATTACATATGTACAACGTGCAAGAAAAGATATGAAGAGTGCCGGATTTTTCAAAAGAGCTATCCAGAAGATATTCGGCAGTAAAGAATCACAGATTGAAGATATGCGTATTGCTGCTATTAATGAAATGCTGACAGAAGAGAGCAAATCATCAAAGGATCTGCAATTGGCAAAAGATGTAAAGACTTGCGGTGTCGGATACAGGTTGATATTACCGAAACGTTTCAAAACTGGAAGTTCGGTATTCGATTTATTGGTTCTGAATCCTATGAATACATTCGTTGTATATAGCAATGATGCCTATAGGGAGCCGGTTCTTGGAGTAACCTATTTTCCGAGAAGTGATGGCTCTATTCTTTTTGGATGCTATGCGAAAAATCAGTATTTTGAAATTGAAAGAGATGTCTCCTCCGGTTCTTATTATCAGGACTTTAAAGTATTGCCGAATGTTTTAGGGCAAGTCCCGATTATAGAATATATCAATGATTTTGACCGTATGGGGTGCTTTGAAAAGGCAATCCCATTGATGGATGCACTGAATACTACAGATTCGGATAGAGTAAATGACATTGCACAACATGTTCAAAACTTGTTGTGGGGTGACAACATTGAAATTGACGATGAGCAGTACAAACAGATGCGCCAGGATGGAATGATTGTTACTAAATCACAGACCGGAAGAACGGCAACATTGAAATATTTAGAGTGCGCGCTTGACCAATCCGGTAATCAGTTATTAGTTGATTACATCAAACAGCAAATTCTTGATATATGCAGTGTTCCAAGTCGTTCGGAATTGTCTGGCGGTAGTACAGGAAGTGCCACGAATATGTCAACTGGTTGGATGGCAGCAGAAACAGATGCGAAAGCAAAGGAACAGATTTGGACAGCATCTGAAAGAAGAGAAACGGCCGTCATTTTAAGCATTATCAAAAATAGTGATGAAGTTGATGATGATATTTCCGAACTCAGCTTAGCTGATTTAGATATTAAGTTCTCAAGGTCACGTACATACGACTTGGCTACGAAATGTAATTCGCTTGCAACATTAATTCATATTGGAATTGACCCGTTAAGGGCGATTGAGACGGTCGGATTATTCACGGATCCGCAACAGGTAGCACTTGATTCTGCAGAAAGAATCGACAAAGTGTTATTCCCGAACGACACTCCGGCAGACAAAACGGATGAGCCAAACGATGATCCATACAAAAAGAGACAGCCAGATATAACGGATCAGCCATCTCAAAAATCAGTTTCAGATTGATAAATTAGCATCTCACCTTATGGTGGGGTGCTTTTTATATACATAGCAGGGAAGCTATCCAAAAAACGCAAGAGACAAGACAAGTCTTAAAAACGGAACATTAAGAAAATTAATCGAGAGGGAACTCGTATAAAACGCAGGAGGCAAGAAAATGGCAGACTTAAAAGATTTGCTCGGTGATGCTTATAAAGAAGATATGACTTTTGATGAAGTTAATGCGGCGTTAGCCGAAAAAGACTTGGTTGACAAAAGTCAGTTTGAAGGATTTGTCCCTAAATCACTTCTGGAAAAAGCAAATTCCGAAGCAGCTGATTACAAGAAAAAGTGGAAAGCAGCAAGTTCCGAACATGACCGAAAGGCTATTGAAGAAGCTGAGCAGAAAGCTCAGGCAGAAGAGGAGTTAAAGAACCTTCGCCGTGAAAACAAAGTTTCGAAGTACGAGAAACAGTATCTTGCTCAGAAATACGATCCTAAGGACGCATTCGACATTGCCGAAGCTCTTTACGATGGAGATATGGATACAGTATTCAAAATCCAACAGAAACATGATGATGAAGTGCGCAAAAGCATTAAAGCAGAAATCATGAAGGATATGCCAGCACCTCCGTCAGGCAACCAGAAAACAGTAGATTACAGTAAACAAATTGCGGAAGCTCAGGAAAGAGGAGATATGGTCATGGTAGCATCTCTCATTCGTCAGCAGGCAGAAGCTAACGCAAAATAGAAAAGGAGATTTAAAAAATGGCAGACACATTTGCAATGAGTGGAAACACTCCTAATTTTAGCGGTATGCTTTTTAACAAAGGTAATACCAAGACACCATTTTCGACAATGATTGGTGCGCACAGAAAATTTACAAATCACACAGAATTCGTAACAGGACAGGAATATGAAACAGCGGAAGGATCTCAGCCAAATATTTCGGAAGCTGAATCATTGACAGCACCGGATGCATCTGTTCTGAAAAGAGAGCAGAAGACAAATGTTACTCAGATTTTCCAGGAAAGCGTTGGAATTTCTTACGGAAAGATGTCTAACATGGGAACTCTTTCAGGAATTAATGTTGCAGGACAGCAGGCTAATCCAGTTAGTGAAGAAGATTTCCAGATTGCTGCTAAAATGGCTAAAATCGGGCAGGACATTGAGTACACATTCCTTAACGGAAAATATCAGAAGTCAACAGGTGACAATGTTCCGAATAAATCAAGAGGTCTCCTTAATGCAATTAAATCAAATATCGTTGATGCAGATGGAAAGATGCTTTCGTTTATGCTGCTGTGCGAAGCTATGAAGTGCATTGATGATTCTAACGGAGATACAACAAACCTTGTAGTGGGGCTTGATTCTACCGGAAGATTACAGCTTAACGCGGATGCAGCAGCTAACGGATTGACAATCGTGAGTGCTGGAAGAGATATCAATGGTATTGCAGTGGATCAGGTACTTACACCGCTTGGAACTGTGTATCTTAAGACTCTGAAATATCTTCCAACGGGAACAGTTGCATTGTTTGACCCATCTATCATGGCACCGGTTGAACAGATTGTACCGGGAAAAGGAAACTTCTTCCTTGAAGAACTTGCAAAAGTCGGTGCAGGAACAAAGAAACAGATCTTCGGACAGATTGGTCTTGATCACGGCCCAGAATGGTATTCAGCAAAGATTACTAATCTGAGCATGAGAACACCACACGATGAAGATATGGCAAGACGCTATGTACAGGTAAGCGCTAGCGCGCCGGCTGAGCTTGGAGCGCTCACAGTACAGTCAGCAGCCGGAACAGCTGTGGGAGCAACAAAACTGACTGTAACGCCTGCACTCACTTCTGGAAATTCTTATAAATATAAAGTTTCCGATGAAGAGACTACAGTTGAAGCTGGACAGAATGTTCGTGTTTGGAAGTCTTGGGACGGTAAGTCAGATATCGTAGCAGAGAGTGGAAAACATATCATCGTTGCTGAATGCGACAAGAATTATGAGGTTTTAAAGGCCGGAAGTGCAACGGTAACTGCAAAAGCCGAAGGTTAAGGAGTAAATGATCGATGGAAGAGCTTATAGATAGTATATTTTCCGATTTAAAAACTGAATTGAATTCAGAGCTGACAGGAGAAAACGATCAAGCTCTTCTGTTGGTTAAGGTGAGAAATGCTGTGGATGATGTTGAATGTGTAAGAAATTATCAAGATCATCACACAGATGAATTCAAAGAAAAGGATCTGAAAAAAATGAAACCAATAATTAAGCGTCTCGCTTTATATGATTGGAATACCATTGGAGCAGAAGGACATTCGAGCTATTCCGATAGTGGTATTTCAAGAACTTTCGTAAGCAGAGATGATATCTTGAGTCAGGTAATTCCTTTTGCAACAGTGTTATCGGCTCAGTAAGGCGGTGATCCAATTATCTCCCGGCAACAGGGTAAAGTTGTAAGAAGATTGTGCGTGACCAAAATGGTCGCAGGGATGCGTGCGCAATAAAGGTGGAGGGATAGCGCATTGAGAAACTTAAAGAAAAATGAAACAAAATTATGGTATTCGAATTACGGAAAAGGGAATCCGATACTGGATGAAAACGGTGATGAGACGGGAGATTATGACAGTGGTTATGGTTCTCCTGTTTCTTTTTTCGCTACTTTATCGGCAAGCAAAGGAAATGCCTATGCCGATGTATTTGGAACGAATTTGGACTACACCAGAACGCTATCAACGGTTCAGAAACTTCCTATTACAGAAGAGTCTCTTATTTGGAAGTCTGAGCCGGCTCTGAATGCAGATGGTACGGTCGATAAAGAATCAGCCGACTATACTGTAGCCGGTATAGCAGATGGATTAAACGAATTGGTAGTTGCCCTGAAAGCGAGGAAGAAAAATGCCTAGATACAAAGTTGGATTATCCGCTAGAGAATTTCGTGAGTTGGCAGATCAGATACATGATTATCGAATGAATCTGCAAGAAAAATGTGAGGAATTCACACGGCGTCTTGCTGAGGAAGGTGTTGCTATTGCAAAAGCAAATATCTTAAGCGAAGAAGCAATCTATACCGGCGAACTGCTTAATAGCATGGATTTTGAACCAGGCGACATTGTATCTAACGGCGCATCGTATTACATTTATACGGCGTGCCCGTGGGCGAAATTCGTTGAATTTGGTACCGGTATTGTTGGATCCGAAAATTCTCATCCAGATACTTCAATTGTTGGATGGAAATATGATACAAACAACCACGGTGAAAAGGGATGGCATTATTTCAAGGATGGTGCATGGCATTGGACACAAGGTATGCCGTCAAGACCATTCATGTACAATACTGCTTCTGAATTGCGAAGCATGAATACTATAGCCGATATAGCAAGGGAGGTGTTTGGAAGTGATTGACGCATCGAATAGAGTTTTGACTAACATAAAAACATATGTGGCAGAAACTTGTAAGAATGTATCTAATTATTCCAGTAAAGCACCGCCAGAATTCCCGGCAGTGTCGGTTGTTCAAATTGATAATCCAGATGCATGTATGGATTTGGAGAATAACGAAAACGCCGTAACTTCTGTAATTGAGATTCAGTGTTATTCCAATAAAAGCAACACGGAAACAAGGAATATCATAAATCAATGTTGTGATGCAATGCGAATGATGGGATATCGCCGTACATACGGTCCGAAGCCTGTCACAAATGCATCAGACACAAGTATCTATCGTGCAGTGGCAAGGTTTACAAGACTTGTCTCAGCGGTAGATGAAATAGAGAAATTTGAAACTAAGGGAGCGCAAAGCTCCCTGTTTTAATATGTAATTTTACCGGATGCCATTAGGAGGCATTCGCTGACCGCATTAGTTAAGCGGTAGAAAGGTAGGTATATTATGGCAGCAGCTAACGGAAAAGCTTACGCAACCATTGGAACGACTTTAGAGTATTCAAAAGATGGAACATCATGGACAGAATTAACACCGATCGTTACGTTCCCTGCACTCGGCGGTGATCCAGAACAGATCGATGTAACTGATATGTCCGATGAAATGCAGACATTCATCCTGGGCGTTCAGCAGATGGATGGAATGGAATTTACAGCCAACTATTCACCGGCAAAATATAAGGAAGTTGACGATCTTTCATTACAGGATCTGAAATACAGATTAAAACTTGGAAGAAACGGTGCACTTGGAACTGCAAAATGGGATGGGCAGCATTCTGTACGCATCACAGAGGGTGAAGTAAACGGAAAACTCGGTATGACTATTAAATGCTCAAATTCTACAAAAGTCGTTGTTGATGTTGAACCGGCAGCGTAAGCAAGGGGAGGGAAACCTCCCTTTTTATTTTTTAATTAAGGAGAATGAACATGAAAGTAAAGATTAACAAAAAGACATACGAAGTACAGGAATTACAGATTGGTGCATACACACACATTGAAGAGCAGGGTTTTTCTATTGTTGATGCAATCCAGAAAAGACAGCATATGCTACTGGCTGTAGCACTTGTATGTGGAGTGGTTGGCTATGATCGTGCAGAAGCTGAGCATATCGTTGAACAGCACATTCTTGGCGGTGGAACAATCGTTGAGCTGTCCAATACTTTTATGGAGCTTGTGTATGAATCTGATTTTTTCCGAAAGATGCTCGGAATGCCGACAAAGGCAGAAGAGGAAGAAGCGGAGAAGAAAGCCAAAGCCGATCAGAAGAAGACAGCGAAAACGGAATCAGAATCGTAAGCTGCACGCAGTTTATACAGGATTATTGGTTGCCACGTGCTATTCGTAGCGGGGTCCCAATGACCGATTTTTACAAGCTTACTCCAAAGATTATAAATGCATATGCAAAAGAATATGAACGTAAAACACAGGAACAATGCGACCTACTTGAATATAGTGCATGGTTGCATGGTTCTTATGTGCAATGCGCAATTGCATCAGCATTTATAAAAGAAGTTTCGTATCCTGAAAATCCATTGTTAAAGGGAAATAAGGAAATCGAAGAAGAAACAACAAACGAAGATTCTTATGTTGGAGAAGCGCAGTTTTTGCAGTTTATTAGTGCCATTAACAAGAAATTCGATGATTAAAGGTAGGTGAGAGCGAATATGCCAGATGAAATTGATAGACTCGAGATAGCGGTAGAAACAGAAGCGAACAATGCTAATCGTGCACTAGGTACGATGGAAAAGAAACTTAATAGAGTTGCAGATTCACTTGAAAAAGTTATGCTTATGGCTCAGGGTGGATTTTCTTTCAAGAATGTCGATTTTGACAAGCTGTTATCTGGAAGTGCAATGAAAAATTCCGCAAAGAAATCTGGAAAAGAACTGTCTGACAGCCTTATCAGCGGATTTAACCTCGATAAAGCAGGAGCGGATGTGCAGAAACAGGTAAAAGCTCTCACCAGTAAAATTTCTAAGGGACTTGCAGAAACTTCCGGGCACCCATACAAGGGATTAGACAAGGATATGAAATCTCTTGGAACATTAGTGTCTAAGAACGGATCTATTGCAAAATCTACATCCGATGATTACCAAAGATTGTATGAGACCATTAAGGCAATGGGACGTATCAAGATACATCCGGCTACAGCCAAATCATTAGGCGATTCATACAAGGATAGAAGCGGTGTCCTTAAACAGAAGATAAACACTTCATCTGGAACTGAATTAGACTCAATATATCAAGAACTTAAAGGACAGTTCCCGGGCATTTTAAAAGATGTAAATAATGTTGAAGACGAATTTTATCAGCTTAACGATGCTGTTAAAAAGTTTTACGAAACCAGTAAAGGAACTTATAAACCGGACTGGTTGGAAGATTCTGCTTATGAAAGCGTAGCAGATGGTATAAGCGATATTGTATCTGGAATCCAAAAAGCAAAGACAGAATCTACGGATTTATCTGCATCGATGCATGAAATTGAAGATACCGGGAAAAGCTTTTCTGAATTGTTTGGAGCTGGACTGGATACATCAGGTCTTGAAAAAGTAGCATCGCTTTCAAGAGAAATAACACGTCAGAGATCAGATTCACAAAAGAAAAACAGAACGGATTTGAAGTTTCCGACATTGCCGTATTCTGAAATCAATGAAAAATTCGCAAATTCTAAATTGACAACCGACTTTTCTTCTATGGGAATTTCTGATTTACGGAATGAAGTTTCTAAAAATCAACGTGCATATGATCGCATGAAACAAAGCATTGCTGACAAGGCAGCACTTTCTGGTACTGATGAAATGGGCGGTAAAGACTGGTACAGGTCTATTATGCAGATGAATCAATACAGAAATGCTATCAATGATGGTACAGAAGCTATCAAGCGTTTTGAAGTCGAGAAGAAAAAAGCGGATGAACTTGCAAAAAGCAAAATCACTATTATGCGTGACGGTGATGCCGAACAATACGGATCAAACGCAATTGATGAAAAAGTTCCAACTGTTATCAAAGAATCATCTGTAAATGCAAAGAACTTAAGCGATAACTTGAAAAAGGTATCTGTTCCTAAAGAAGCAATTGACGATGCACAACAGCTTGGATATCGCCTTGCTGATACAGCAGATAAGATGAATAGTGTATCTAAGCAGTCCGTTTTTCATAAGTTTCCACAAATGATGAAGGATTCTTTTAAGCTGAATGAAGACGGACAACTCCCGGCATTGCAAAAGTTTTCTGATACTTTCAGAAAATCAATTGGCAGTATGCCTATGAAAGTAACGGACTTCATGAAGTTGGATGAAAGTGGATCGCTTAAAGGCATTTTTTCTTTGAAAGAGAAAATCAGAAACGCAAGTAATACTAAAATGAAAGCTCCTGATACATCAGCTATTGATGAACAAATCAGTAGTGTTGAACGAGAAATTTCACGAATGAAAGCAATTCTGCAAAACCAAATTAATTTGGGCGACATCGAATCTGCAGAAGAGACGCATCAAGAAATTTTGACATTAATCAAAGACTTGAAACAGTTTCAAAGTATCAAAAATCAGGCATTTCAAAGCACGGAAAAAGTAAGTGCATTTAAACGTGCTCTTGCCGGAATAAAAGGATCCGCAAAATCAATTAACTCCGCAAAGAAATCATTCAACGATGTATCAAAGGCCATCCAGAATGCAAGAAGTATGGCGAGCAAGGCAATCCATCCATTCAGAACATTGAAAGAAATGATATCTGGTGCGAACAATAGCGGAAATAAAGGAATGTCGTGGGGAAGAATGCTCGGTTCATCCATTATGTTTTCGACTATATTCGGAGCGATCAGTCAGATAAAAGAAGCAATTAAAGCCGGTTCTGACAATCTGGTGCAGTATAGTTCTGCGTATAACAAGAGTATTTCTGGTATGGTTACATCTTTGCTGTATCTGAAAAACGCATGGGCTGCTGCTTTCGCACCAGTGGTAAATGTCGTTGCGCCATATATATCGCAGTTCATTGACATGATAGCCGGTGCTTTAAATGCAGTTGGACAATTTACCGCTGCTCTTACCGGGAAAGGTCGTGTTGTACAAGCTAAAAAAGCTTGGTACAACTACGGAAAGAGCCTTGAAGATACCGGCGATAAAATAAAAGATACAACAAAAAAGGCGAAAGACTTACAGAACTATCTGCTTGGAATTGATGAACTAAATGTTTTACAGCCTAATACAGACAGCAATTCAGGAAGCGGTTCATCTGGTTCTGGTGGAAAGTATACCGGACCATCTGCTTCGGAAATGTTTGAGACAATCGAAGTTCCAAATTCAATGAATAAGTTGGCTGAAATGTTCAAAGACGCTATTGCGAAATCTGATTTTACAGCTATCGGTCGCATGATTAGCAATAAGTTAAGCAACGCACTCGAGAGTATTGATTGGAAAAGTGTATATCATCATGCTGATAATTTTGGAAAAGACTTGGCAACATTTCTTAATGGATTGATTACGCCACGTCTTTTTTATGATTTAGGCGCAACAATAGCCGGAGCAATTAATACGGCATTTCATGCTGCTAACTCGTTTGCTATAAATTTTGATTGGTCTAACTTGGGTACATCACTTGCAAGTAGTATAACTGGATTCTTCGAAAACTGGGATGCCGGTTTGACAGGTGAAACTTTCAGTAATTTCTTTATTGGCATTTTTGATGCAATGACCGCATTTGTTAATAAACTCAATGCAGATGATACCTTTAAAACAGTTGGTCAAAAACTGGTTGATCTACTTTGCGGTTTGAAATGGGGCGATATGGCTTGGAGTCTTGCTGGGTTTTTTAAAGCATTTTCAGATGCTCTGATTGACTTCCCAATGGATTTTGTTGAAGGAATTGGACAGTCTATCGTTGAACATATCACTGGTTCGAAATTCAATGAAGATGCTGAAAAAAAATTCAATGAGAAATTAGATCCTATAAAGAAAGCTTATAGATTTATTCTCAGAGGTTTGAACCCGTTCAGTAGAATCTCAAGAGATATAGAAGTTGTACAAGAAGCTTTTAACAAATTTCCCGAGTATATCGAGAATCTAAAAAAGAAAGTAAAAGAAAAATTCGATGAATTGTTCACTAAAGAGTCGTTCAAAAAAGTCGGAAAAAATATCATAAAAGGTATTGTAAAAGGATTTGCTGAAAGGTTTGATTTGTTCCCGGCACTTGATTTCTTTAATTGGGTGCATGACAGAATTTGTGATGTATTTGGTATTCATAGTCCGGCGAAGAACATGGAACCGCTTGGTTCATATGTCTTCCTTGGTATTGTAAATGGATTTAAGAGCAAATACGACGATTTTACAAAATCTATCAACGATTGGTATACAAATAGTGTTAAACCTTGGTTCACAACAAAGAAGTGGTCTGAAATTGGTGGTGGAATCAAATCCGGCTTGGGCGATATTAATGACTGGATGAATGATAAGTTCGGCTCAGCCAGAAAATCAGTGAACGATACTTTCTCTGACGTTGGTACATGGTTTGGCGATAGGAATAAAGATATTCAGAATGCTCAAGATAGTATTAGTTCTTGGATGAGTACAAAATACAAAGATGCCAGAAAAGCTGTGAATGATAATTTTTCTGACGCTGGAATATGGTTTGCTAATCGAAAATCAGACATCCAGAATGCTCAATCAAGTATATCTACTTGGTTTGGTACAAAGTATAAAGATGCCAGAGGTTATGTGAACTCAGCATTTTCAAATGTTGGTACATGGTTCGGCGGACGTAAATCTGATATTCAGAACAACATGAAATCTGTATCTGGATGGTTTAAGAGTACATTCCAGACTGCTTACAAAGGCGTAACAGATTCATTCGGAAAGATTGGAAATTTCTTCAAGGGCATTGGAAAGGAAATCAAAAAACCTATCATCGGGGCAATGAAAGCTATCCTCAATGGTGTTAACTGGGTATATGAAAAACTCGGTGGTGGAAAGAATCATTTCGATGTATCCAAACTGGACAAATACGCTAGCGGTACAAATGGTGTATCACATGATACTGTCGGTATCGTGAACGATCAAGCCGGTAGCACCTATCGTGAAATGGTACAATTCCCGAACGGAAAGACGATTATTCCAAAGGGACGTAATGTCATGTTACCAATGCCAAAAGGTACGAAAGTTCTTCCGGCAGACCAGACCGCTTCATTAATGAATATGCCACATTTCAAAAAAGGAATCGGAGATTTCTTTGGTGGTGCATGGGCGAAATTCAAAGACTTCACAGGAAATATTGCTGATTATATCAGTGATCCTAAGAAGTTGGTGCAGATGGCAATTGATAAGTTTACAGACTTTTCAAGCTATCTGGAACCGGGATTGTCAATGGCAAAAAATGCGGTTATAGGTACTGTAGGAATTGCTACGAAGTTCATAAAAGACAAACTAAAAGGCTTTGGTGGCAGTGGAAGTGGTGTTAATTACAAACCATCTGCCGGTGTGGAGCAGTGGCGTGCTACTGCAAAGAAAGCACTGGAATTGACAAACCAGTTTACAGAAGCGAATTTGAATCGCTTGCTTATGCAGATGAAGTCAGAATCCGGCGGTAATCCGAATGCAATTAACAACTGGGACATTAATGCGAAGATGGGTATCCCGTCAAAGGGACTTATGCAAGTTATTGACCCTACATTCCGTGCTTACGCTATGAAAGGGTTCGACAAAAACATCTATGACCCGATGTCCAATATTTTAGCAGCTATCAGATATACACTGGCACGATACGGAAGTCTCGAAAGAGGATGGAAAGGTCATGGATATGCAAACGGCGGTTTCCCGAAAGTCGGAGAAATGTTCTATGCAAGAGAGAGTGGTCCGGAGCTTGTTGGAAAGATTGGAAACCGTTCAGCAGTAGTTAACAATCAGCAGATTGTTGATTCGGTAAGTAACGGAGTTTCAAGAGCGAATGATGAAACCAATTCGCTCTTAAGAACAATCATTGAATACCAGGAGTTACTTCTTAAGAAAGAAACAAGCGTAAATATGGATGGGAAAAGAATGGATAAGCAGATATCAAAAGCGCGTAGGAATACGGGCTTTTCTTTTTCGCCAACATAGGAGGTGTAGGAAATGGCAGCAAGGCATATATCCAATTTCATAATGGTAAATGGCAAGCCGTTTCCGGCACCGAAACGCTACCCAAATATGGTAGTGACAACGGCGGTAAATGCTGCCAGAAATGCCAATAACAAAATCGTCGGTCAGAAAATTGGTAGAGACAATTATAAGATTGATAACTTGGAATGGCCATATCTGGATGCGGAAACATGGTCAAGTATGCTAAAAGAGTTCAAAAAATATTTTGTGACTGTAAGATTTTGGGATATGGTCGAAAATAACTGGATCACCTTAACCATGTATCCGGGAGATAGAACAGCAGACGTATTCAAATATGACAAAACTGGAAGACCGGTGGCGTACATAAATTGCAAAGTCAACATTATTGATGCGGGGTGGTAGTTAATGTATCAGACATCACAAGAATATAAAGAATCCATGAAACGACCAGTCCGCAATCAGTCCTACATGAAAATTCAGCTTGGATTGATTAACCAGGAGGCTCAGCAGACAGCTGGACTTTCTGATACCAATAAATATAATGACTTCTCAGATGCTGAATCCATATTCAATCAACACACGGTAAGACGGTACGCAACTTATGAGAGCAATTTCTGGAAAGCAAATGGCATTAGCTTTTTCTTGCCAGAGAAGAAATCAGATTATCGAAAAGACGGGATTACTTCAACGAATTTGTTTGAAGAAAGTTTTCATGTGAAGTTTGTATTCGGTTGCGGAAAATCCGACATCAAAGGACTGACTATTAAATTTGGTAGAAATTATCCTACAAAATTTACGATCGTTACTGATAATGCTACGTCTTTTGAATATGAGAATACAGAAGAGCTTTTCAAGTCCGATGATGTGTTTGAGAATACGGAATCAATCGAATTAGTTATTACGGAAATGAATGTACCGAATTCGAGAGTGCGAATTGATTACATTATATTTGGACTCGGCTTGGAATATGACGATGAATGGATATCAGAAGCGAGCAGTAATACAACTCTATCAGCAATCAACGAAGATTTGCCGGAATCCGAATTTAAGGTAACGCTGTGCAATGACAACCAATTATTCAACGTAGACAATCCATCATCTGATATTAATTTCTTGGAAAGTGGTCAAAAAGTTAATGTCATGATGGGATATATGCTGGACGATGGGAATATTGAATGGATAAAAATGCATTCGCTGTATGTATCAGAATGGAGTGCTGATGATTCATCCGCTACCATTACAGCTGTAGACATCTTGAAATATTTGGATGAAAAATATTATAAAGGTATCTACTATGAGGATGGAATATCCCTGTACGATTTGGCTGTATTAGTTCTCACAGATGCCGGATTAAACGAAGACGAATATTATATTGATTCATACATGAAAAAGGTATATGTTCATAACCCACTGCCGAATGTGACGCACAAAGAAGCATTGCAGATTATAGCAAATGCCGGTCGCTGCATTATGGATTATGACAGAAATGGAAAGATAAGGATTCGTGTAGCATTCAAGCCAACATACGATACGACATCAAACGGAGAAACTTATTTTTCAAATGCACCAACAATTGACAACTTAACTGAGAAAAATCAGTATGCAACGTGCGAACAGAACTTCTGGAAAGCGGACGGGAAAAAACTATTCGTGCCAACCGATCATCATCAAGACACCGGATATATAAGTGCTTCAATATCAGATGAAAGCGGGAAGTTCGATGCAAATCCTATGCTTACAAGGACGCTAGAAGCAAAATACAAAGCATATGGGATCATGATTAATTTCTCTGGGAATCTTCCAAAGAAAATAGTAATCCGTACATATGCGGATGATGTGTTAAACAATACATTAACTATCACATCCGGAATCGAACAGGCTACAGAAATTAACTATGATTTTCCGGAATATGATCGTTTGGAAATTGAATTCCCTGAAACCGAACCAAATAGCAGAATCCATATTGATTATTTATCGCTCGGTGCTGAAACAAGTTATTCGTTGGAATACGATGATCTATATTCTACCCCTGTCGGAACTCAACTTGAAAAAATCAAGAATGTAAAGGTGGCAAGATACATATATGGAAAGTCTTCAACAAAAGAAGATCTGTTGTCTGAGACTATTTCATATACAGGCGAAAACCAACTGTACTATTTAAATGAAGCTTGTTATGGGTATGAGGTGTCTATCAACAATGCACAAAACGGACAATCTGTAAATATCATTTCATCCGGAGCATATTATGTTGAAGTTGCATTTTTGGGTATTGAAGTTGGGGACAATGTTGAAGTTATTATAAAAGGATATAAGTACAACATTGCTACATCTTATTATAGCCAAACCATTAATAATCGTGGTTCTGAAAAAGAATGGCAGAATCCATTAATATCTGCTGACGATCACTGCCAAGAGGTCGCTAAGTGGCTTGCTGATTATTTTGCGTCCGGCATTGAATATGAGCTTGATTACCGCGGTGAACCGGCTATTGATTGTGGTGATGTTATCGGGCAAGAAAACAAATACGACCCCGACTTAAAAACGATAGTAGAACAATCGCAGATTACATTCAAATCTGGGGTGCTTGGTGGTGGATTAAGAACTAGGAGGAAAGAGTATGTGGCAAGAACCAAAAACCGATTGGTCAGCTGATGATTACATAAATATCGCAGATTACAATCGTATTATCGGGAACATTGCTTATCTGCATGATTTACAGCAAGAGTTATATAAACCTGTTCCATATACGGAATTAGCAGAAAAGACGGTAAGTGATTATCCGTATGCATGGGAATTTAATGCCATCGAAAGTTTTTTGGATGCATTAAGCGATAATACATTTCCTTTTGCAAATTATGAGCGTGGGTACTGGATAGATAATGGCCCAACACCCACGTATGATGATTTGAATCGAATAGAAAGTGCTTGTCTTGCTTTCTATAAAGGATATAACCGGCAGAAACTTACACAGCAGAAATTACCTATAACTTTTGGAGTAAATCAATCAGCTATAAAATGTTAGGAGGAAATCACATGGCATACACACCATTATCTACAGATTTTAAAGACGAAATACTTTCTAATGTTAATGCTCAGAGGAAGTATAAACAGACTGTAAATGAAGACGGTACAGTGTCTCTACGAGATATGACGGCATACGATCAGGAAGGTAGTACATATTCTGCAAAGGACATTAATGAGGAACGAAAAGCAATAAATGATATCTACGCAAACAAAGTAGTTAGTCTGGATGAGGCAAGTCTTGTTACAGAACCAGGATTCTTCTGTGATGCACTGGTAATCAATGAAATAAATAAGAGTTTGTCTAATAAATATAGATATACATTCTCGACATATCTGGATAACGAAAAAAGCACAAAAACATCGCTGACACTTAATAGAATCAAGGCGACAGGGCATGGCAGAAAATGTATCTTAATGTGCTGGGGTGCTATGAAGGTAACAACTTTGACAGCAAGGCTGAGCGTCTACGTCAACGGTAAGGATAGTTGTTCCGGAATAACATCATCCACAAGCTATGTGCCGGTATTTGACAGCAACATTATAACTCTTCCGGAGGGCGAAAACACGATTGAGCTAAGACTGTCAGCACAAGCGAATGCAGCTACTGCATATATTGGACGTTATCACAAACTTGGCTTCATTGTCGCAGAATTATAATCCTTATTTTCCGAAATAGAATATTACATAATTTATTCTAAAGCTGCCAGCATAAGCATTCCGATCAAATACTGCGTTCCATGCGCCTTTTGAGTAGGAACTGCCTACGTGTGCTGGTTGAACAGAAGCATCTCCGTTAGCCATTGATACTATCGTGTTTTCATTATTAGAATCGTTTACGCCAAGCGCTGCATTTATCTCAGAATTGGTAAACACCTGTACAGATGTGCTAGCTTTTGCTGTTACAATTTTTGATCCGCCTATCATTTTAGTTATATTCTTATTGACTGATTTTACGGATGTTATATTTTTATTTAATTCAGCAACTTTATTGGACAAATCCTTATTTGATCCAATGACTTTAAACATCTTTTTTACTTCTGTAATATTAAGTCCCTCAATAATAACTTGGTACATTGGCATATCTGCCACATAATCACCGGCCTGAATATCCCCCTCTGTATATTGTGGTGCTGCCGGGTTTGATTCCGCCGGTGTTCCCTGTATAACTTTCAAGTCAAGACTTTCTATTCCATTGTCTTGATTCTTTTCGTATCTTGCAACAATCAAATCAACACGTTTCATTCCCTGACTACCATTGGTGATAGTAAGAGAGTCATATGTATTTTTCTTGATTGATGCTGTGCACCCTTGATGCATCAACACGCCGTCTCTGATTTTTATTTCATTGTTGGAAGATACCTCTGCTGCCAACTGCATTCCAGTCCGCAGTACATAAGATCCTTCTCCCACAACTCCAATATTTACATCTCTATCCTGTTCTGATGTTACATGGGGCTTTCCTGTATATCCTGTAATTATTTCCATTATGTCTCTCCTTCCAGTTTATACACTACTTTTTCTTTTCCGGAGGATATTGTCCATATCTTTCGGCCAATCGGTTTCTTCATGCTAATTCCGGTTAGATAATCTTTTCCTCCAACAATATCTCCTAAATCGATATTTCCCTCCAACTTAGTCATGGTCATGTTGTAAGACATACTTGACTTCTTGCTTTCCAGTTCCTTAATTCCATTCTTAATCAGGTCATCTCTTTCTGATCCGCTGCTATCATATATAGCCACAATTTCCTCTGCTCCCTTAAAATATTGCTGAGTCTGCGAAATTGCACCGTTCTGATCAGTGTATAGATGTATAACCAACCTGTCCTTTAAATCTCCTTTTCCAAGGCAAATCAGATGGTTGATTCCGCGCCGGTTATCGTCAGTTGTGAAATTCATGTTATTATCATTGGTCAGCTCATATTCTGATGACAGATCGTTGATTGGAACAGCGCTCACTTTCACATATCCGGCCATACCAACATCACCTTCTTGGTATCTGATATCCAGTCGATATCCTACTGATTTCAACATCTTAACCAGTCCAGTATGCAAGGTACAATATCGGTCATATTGATAATTGTTCACTACAACACCCGTATCTGCAGTAACGCCATAAAAGAGTCCAGGGAACTCAGCTTCAACCTTGGATTTTATAATTGAATTAAGTTCCCCAGATGCTGTTGCGTAATCCTGGCCACTTAATGGCTGTATAATTTTTTTAGTCATCATTCCACGCCAGGTATCTCCTTTTGCGCGGATTACATTGGTACTTGTATCGGTGCTGATTTCTCGGACAATTCCGCCATACTCAGTATTCGATGAAAATACTCTAGTTCCATATCTAATAGACCCATCCCAATTCCAACGCTTAAGCTCAATCTCAAAATCATTAATACTGTCGGCTTCATCAGCTCCGACTTCGAAATCTATATTTGCACCCTGGACATAGCCGATCTGCCTTCCGTATTGATCTGTTTTGATGAGATCCATTCCGGTACGCTCCTTTCTTTGTACACCACAATGTCGAAGCCAAACTCTCCACTCCAATTTATCAAGATGTCTCCTGACGGAATTTCCGTGAATATAGAATTGCCTGTTGCTTTCTTATAAAAAATGTTCTGTTCCGTACCATTAGCAAGTCTTTTTATAATTATTTTCTTATGTGAATCAACAACAATGTATTCATGTGCTTCAAGCGTGTCATACACTTGATAGACCTGTCCGGCAATTATGATTCTTGGATTCGCACACGGGCCATAGATAGTCATCTGAAAATTGCTACTTCTGTAATGATCTACATACCAATGCTCTGTTCCGGATAATGGTTTTGAATAGTCATATTGATAATCATATGGGTAATCTAAGAAGTTATAAATTTCCCCCTTGTCTGCGCTATCCGGATAGAAGCTCTTAGATTCTTCCTCTGCCCACATAGGATATGGACAGTAGATACCGAGTTCCATGTCTGTCCAGCAGTTCCGGGTAGATGACACTTTGCTGGACATATCCTTAATATAACAATCAATATAATAGTTTCCAAACCATATACGCCCTGGAGTAAGATTTACAACGTCATACTCAAAGCAGTTTGTCAACTCATCCATCTTGGCTTTGCGTACTTCCAGTGGTCCACGGAATGTTAATGTGATTTGATATGTTTTTGGTTCTTTTTCAAACCCGTATACATCTGCTCCAATTTCCTGATCCGTGGTCATTGGTTTCCATTCATATTCATGGAAATAACCGGACGTTGGTCTCATCCGGTTACCCACAAGATTGTATTCTTTCCCATTAGAGCACACATATTTGATTTCTATCATTCGAATACAACCCCCATATCTCTTAATGCTCGAATCAGCTCTCGTTCGCTTACATCTCCGCTTGGTTTTCCATCTATGATTGCAATAATCGCTCTTAATAATGCAATTAAAGTATCAAGTCGGCTTGACGTCTCATTTCCTGATGTTCTAGAGCTGTTTGCCCCCTGTAAATCATAATTCAAATTCGCGTTTGAGAACGGGCTTGTAGCAATATCCTGTAATTTGGAAACTGCAGAAGTAATGGAAGGAAGCTCTCCTATAATTCCTTTTGCAAATCCAGTGTCAATCATCTCTCCGACATATATACCCCAACGAGAAGGAGAATGGATTCCGAAGAACGACAGTACATTATCCTTAAAACTTCCAAGCAATCCCTTGACAGCTTCCCACAACATATGTCCTGCATTTCTAAGTCCATTCGCAATTCCCTGGATAATATTGTGACCAATAGTCCCCCAATCAACATTTGAAAACGCGCTTCGAATTCCAGAAATAATTTGAGGAATTTGTCCTATTAAAGTCGGTATTCCTCTGACTAATCCTGCTGCCAGCTTCCCGATAATCTCAAGGCCAGACTGTAATATCTGTGGCAGATTTTGTCCGATCGTAGCTGTAATTTTAGCAATTGCCTGTGCTGCTGCTATCGCAATTTGTGGTAAATTCTTTATGATTCCGCTCGCAAGATTCATAATCAATTGTCCACCGGATTCTAATAGCATCGGCAATGCCGGCAATATAGCACCTGTAAAGCTTGCTATTATTGTTCCAGCCATCGTTATAATTACCGGAAGATTCTGTAATATTCCATTTGCAAGATTAGTAACGATTTCTACTCCTTTGTTCAACAGCTGCGGAAGTTGATTTGAAATCGCATCCGACAGATATGTCACAAGCCCATTCCCCTCTATTCCAAGTATTTGCAGCGCCGCACTATTAATACTCCATGATAATTCGCTTATTATCTGTTGTCCTACCGCACTCCAATCCATATTGATCAGTGTCTGTGCAATTGACGCAACCAGATACAGCACTTCTTCTATTAAAAATGGTGCCTGTTCCAGAATTGCTGCAGCTAATCCCAAAACAATTTGACCGCCTTGCTTTACTATCGCGCCCATATTATTTGATGCCATATACATGCTTCTTGTTATAATACTGGTGATTCCAGCTATCACGTCCGGCAAGGCAGATAATACATTTCCTACAGCCGGCAAGAGATTTCCAACAAAAAATGTAATCGTAGTTTCTCCCAACGCCTGCAGTGCTGGTCCGACATCCATACCAAGGGCAATCTCCCCCATAACATTTTTAGCAGCTGCTTTCATAGAGGCGAAAGAACCGGATATGGTTGTTGCCGCTTCCTTAGCTGTTGTTCCGCTAATATCCAACTGCCCTTGAATTACATGAATAGCCGAATATACATCCGACAAATTGTTGATGTCGTACTTTACACCCGTAATTTTTTGAGCATCAGCAAGCAGGCGCTCCATCTCTGTCTTAGTACCACCATAGCCTAATTTCAAGTTGTCCAACATGGTATAATTTTGTTTTGCAAAACCTTGATAGGCATTCTTGATATCTTCCATGTTGGTTCCCAGTTTATTGGCATTATCAGACATATCAGTCATTGCCATATCGGCTACGTCAGCCGCTTTAGATGTATCATTACTAAGGCTGGACAGGAGGCTTGCTGAGAAGCTTGTGGTTAATTCCATGTAATCATTAGCACTCATTCCAGCTGTTCTGTAAGCATTTGCAGCATTTGCCTTGACCTTATCAGCACTATCCTTAAATAGTGTCTCAATTCCACCAAGGCTTTGCTCAAGATTTGCTCCCTCACTGATTGCTGATCCTAGCGCTTTTCCAATTGCTGCGGTAGCAATAATCCCTTTTAACTTTCCGACTAATTTACTTCCAAATGAAGCCCCCGCCGGTTCCGCCTCTGGGTCTATTGCCTGTTGAATTTTTCCACCGATTCCCTGTGCAGACGGAATAATCTGCACATATGCTTTTGCAAGTTCTGTAGCCACTACTTCTCACCTCCTGTCAGTCGTCTCCACTCATCGTCAAAATCTTGTCCTGTATCAAACGTTTCGATTACGCTTTCTGTAGTTTTCTTTTCTCCCATCAGCGCCTCTACCAATGATTTTGGACGATTAATTCCTTTTACGCCGTCTGAACTATTCAGCCATGCAATTGCCCTCGTATTATCAGCAACCAGCGCCAATAGTGTTTGGTCTGTTGTAAGTTTTGAATCAGATATTCTCATTCCGATTCTTGAATCAGGCCTCAACCCACACGCAAAAGTCCCCACCGTCCGTAACGGAAGGGACTTATAGTCATAAATGCGATATGTTTCTGCAAAATCACAAATCAACGCCTCTTCATCTACGTTGATCATGTGGGCGAGGGCTAAGAGTTTTTTACTTGAGATCCTTTGAATATTTGGATAATTTCTTCAATCATTTTTGAAGCTGGAACTCTTCCATTTTCCTTTCTTACGTGGTCCTTAAGTGCTTCTATTTGTGCATCTCCAAGGAGTTGTCTGGCAGTCCCTGTAATCTTAGAGGCATCTCCATTATCAATGTCGCACAGGTTTTCCAATAATTCATAATCGTCTAGAGCATCTGGCGGTAAAGTGTACCGAAACCCACTTTCTGTTGTTCCTGTAATTGCTGCCACTTCATTTTTTTCTGTATTCATCTTACTTCCCTTTCTTTACGATATACTCATAGTGAGTCTGTCCGCTTGAATCTGGTGTAGCCTTGAGTGTTGTCTCATATCCAATAGCTTCGCTGTCTTTATAGACAATATCTGCTACCTCTGTAACTGCTGCCGATGGAATCACAATTCGTTTTAGCGCTTTCTTCAAAATCATGTCGACTACCCAGGCGCACGCTTCCGCCTCGCTATTATTAGCTTTTACTGTGATCCCTTCTTCTAATGTTCCAGTTACATTTTCGTCTCCATATACAGCCTTTAAAACTTCGATATTTGTGATTTCGAGTAACTTATATTTAAAACTGTCTTCTTTGCTTGTTTGCAAATCTAGAACAGTGTCGCCGCCCCACGCCTTCACGTTATCCGTCTCAGGGCTATTAGAATTCGTGATTCCATCTTCTGAACAGTACCCCAGTTCCTTAAATGCTGCATTCAGTTCCGTTTTTGCATCGGTTGGAAGTTCGGTTCCTAATGGTGCTCGATAGATTGCTCCACCAATTTTGGGCTTTCCTGCACTTACATGTTCTGTGTTCATCTTATCCCTCCTAATAATGGACGATATCATATACTGCCTGATACCGATATTTTTTCCTTGCTGTATCAGTGTAGTTATAATCCGTATTAAGCTCACATCTACTGATATCGTCCAATTCGATTATTTCTTCCATTGCTTCTTTTACCCGCTCGTTGAGCGATGCCGCCCCGTACAGGGACGTAGAATAAGACTGGACAGCCAGAGTTGCTGATGCAATATGGTTTCCTGTGCTAGATCCAGTCTTTTCAATCAATACATATTCATTTCCAAGATCATCCTCTTCTTCCAGCCTAACCGGTATTCCAAGACTGGACTGTAGATAATCCTTAACGATTTTTTCCACCATGCTTTCCAACCGCCTTCAATAATCCGTTATTACCGTCATCTCCGCATACCTTTACAACCGCTCGCGTCTGTGCTACATATGCTTCTGTATCTGATGCACTGGCTATCTTATTCGCATGTTCCGCAAGGATTGCCTGCATTTCCGGGGACTGCATTAACTCTCTAACACCAGCACGGTTCAAAACAATCTTCGTCTTACCCATATAATGCCACCTGCCATTTTTGATTCCATTCTAACGGGATATTCTCTTCAATGCCTTGTTGCGGGAACCCAATCACCTGCCAAGACATTCCGAAGAAATCCACCCGGCAATCCTGCCAAGTGTGATTGTCTCCTTTCGGAATTGCAATATTGTATACCGCTTTCTTTCCGGTCAGATTTAATGTGTCCAGAATCTCCGTGGTCGATGCCGGAGCTACAAGCACATTCTCAATTGTCACTGGTGTCTCTCGGTATAACGGATGGTCAAATTCATCTTTTCCAATTACTGTCTTCTCATACAGTGTTACTGGAATTCCCTTGATCATCGATGCCATAAATATCCATCACCCCAACTCTCTGTCTTCTAAGACCTAGTCTGGATAACTCGGATTTCTTAATGAATAAACCGCCTCCAGGAATCAGATATGTTCCTGTCACAGAATAGCCCAGAGCTGATTGAGACATCTGTGTCATTGGCTCCGTGTCTGTCGATGTCATAAGTGTACGCGCTACCACGTCAACAGTCACAGATTTCGCAACATTCCGCAACGTCTCATTCTGTTCAATCATTTTATCCAAATCTTTTCCGACTTTGTTAGCTTCATATCTCAGAGAATCCGAGACAACTGTCAGAAGCTGCTCTGCCTTGCTATACTCGGATTCCTTAAGTTCTCGCCACAGAATAGATATATCTTCTAACGTAGCAAATGGCTCCATTATTCTGTACCCTCTTGTGATTTATCTTTTCCAGCCCCCTGGTTTTTAGATGGCGTTTTTTTCTTCTCAGGCTCTTCATCAATCTCAGGTTCCCAGTTTTCACCAGAAACTCTTGTACTCGTTTCGATAATTGCGCCCGTTTTTGTATTTTTATACTTCATACTATACCTCCTTAATTCTTGCAAACCATTCTGGCACCAGGATTCCCCATCCCAGATATACTTCTGCACGGATATAGATCTGACCATATCCTTTTAAGTCTTTTCCCGAGTTGTCCGGATCACCATACTGAATAATTTCCATAGGAATTTCCTTTGAATATCCCCATTTAACCGCTCCCTGGAAGTCTCCAATAATACCGTGGTCTTTCGTTGTTCCGCCAGATACAGTTTTGTTGACGCTTGTCGGGATTCCGTTAAATGTTGCAGGTGATGCTCCAAATGCAAATTCCGGATACTGCTTGATTCCATTCGCTTTGACTTTTGCCATCGCTGATCCGAATGTCTTCGAAAGCGCGAGTCCTGTTACATCTCCTTCAGAACCATCTACTACCGCAATCGCATCTTCCAGATTCGCATCCGGTGTTGCTGACGCATAATCTACAGTTTGCGTAACTTTCGCATCAAAATGATTGTCTCCAATTACGGAAGATGCTGTTCCTGTTCTTGGGTTAATACCATGCATAGCTGCAAGGTCAAGTCCCTTCGCTACTTTCTTCGCAAATCCATCATTAAACGCTGTTAAAATATCCAACTGCTCTTCTTCTGTAGCAATCATAAATTCATCAGAGATTCTTGTACCATATTCAAACTTAACCGGTACAATTTTAACTGGTGCGATAGTAGTACCGCCTTCGGTTTTCTTTCCATTCTCTGCGACAATATCAATTTCATTGTCCATAGAAAAAATCATTTCTTTCAATCCATTGAATGGAATCGGTGTCTGACCACATAATGCAGCCAGTGCTGATTTCCCTTTTACTTTTGTAATAAGATCTTTAACCAGTGTAGGGTCAAACATTGTTCCTTTTGATGTTGCCATAATTTTTTTATTCTCCTTTCAAACTAGCCAGCATGCCTTTCATTGCTGTCTTTTTGTCATCAATTTTTTGCGGATCTCCTCCTGCAAGTGGAGGAACATCTTTTTTTCTCAAGAATTTTGCCATTGTCTCGGCATCTTTCTTAATTTCCTCTTCATCAGATCCGCTTAATCTACCTGCAAGTTCATATGGGATTCCATTTTCATGTGCAACTCTCATCTTGAGAGAACTGGTCTCGTATCCCTTGATCTTGCCCTGCGCCTCTTCAAGCTGTTTCTTGTATCCGAGGTTCTTTTCTCCATCACCGTTAATTTCCTTGTTCAACGCTGCAATCTGCTGTTCAAAACCATCGGATTTTGCTTTTAGATCATCATAATCTTCTGCTTTTTTCTTGTAATCATCAAAGCCTTCATATTTTGCTTTCACTCCCGCAATGCGCTCTCCGATTACTTTATCAAGCTGCTCCTGTGTTGTAATTGGTGTAAATTCTGCCATTTTTGTTGCTCCTTTCTCCATTAACCGCTGGGTTGCGTAATATGCAAAAAGACACCCTGTTCAAGTGTCTTTTAACAACTAATTCTTTGTTTTCTTTTCTTGGTTTTTGTCTCACTGCACGCCCAGTATGCAAGAATTATACTGTCAAGCAATGCAACTTCCATTTCCTCTTTCATTGCCTTGTAGCCAAAACCTCCATTGGTCCCAATCGACCGTTTTTCACAGTTACTTACTACCTGTACCAGTGACGGCTGACCAGAATGAACTATATTCCTCTGATATAATCCCTGTTCGAATGATGCATTTGCTGCAATGATTTCCTTCACAGTGGGTAGGTGTGAATTCTTTATACCATAATCTTTCATTTCATTTTCCATTAACTGCTGCCCTGATGCACCATCAATAATCACCTTCCTTGCTTTCCATTCTTTCAAATATGCTAATATCCATGTATCTCCTGCACGTACCTCACGGCAATCAATACATTCAAGAAATATCTTTCCATCGTTTGTTTTAGATGCAACTCCCATTGCCACATTCCCATCTTTGCTGTATTTGATTCCCACAAAAAGATCTCCTGTAAGCTCCGGTGGGTCATCAGCTTTTAGTTCATTCCATTCTGTTGCGCTGATAGCTGATTTCTGATTATAGCGAATCCATAATCCTAATCGCTGGATATTAAAATCAATCGTATCTGAACCGATCTCATCAGTTACAGATCTTTCCGTGAATACTGTTCCTAGAGATGGATTTGTCTCATACCAGGCGTCTATATCTCTTATATCTGTCTGCTCCGGCACTGACCATTCTGCCCACCCGGAGTTAACCGTTTGTCCTTCCAAGGTTGCCTTACGGAATTTTGTGAAAACCGTTCCGGAGCTGACTGGAGTTGGTGGTGTTCCGCAAAATATTGTCTGTGGATTCTTACTATCTGTTACGACATATTTTAATGCGCTCTCCTGATCATCTTGGTACTCTTGTGCCTCATCGATAATCAGTAAATCAAATCCTTCTCCCAGACCACCTTTTGATGTTCTGGTTCGGAATTCGATAATTCCACCGCCAGCAACTTCCAAATGTTCTTTTCCAAATGCCTTATACGAAGAAACGACCTCGATATTTGCTTTCTTTAGCAAATTCGAAAGTCGTTCCCATGCGCTGTGTGTAGTTGTGGTTCTATGTGCTGTATGTAGGATTCTTTCGCCTTTCTTTAATCCATACATCTCTCTTATTGCAACAATTTCATTCTTTCCATTACGCCTTGGGACTGAATACCCGAATTTGGTATGTACCCATAACCCCTCTTCGTTTACGGCCAAAATGTCTGACAGCAGAAGCTCCTGCCACTCCTGTGCAGTTCTTCCTGTCGAATTGTAAATGTCTATTGCTTCAGCTCCATATGTTGAAGAATAAGGCAGCACGACAGATTGCGTCGGGGTCTGCCGCCCCTTCCTTATTTCTCCCATGTAGCCTCCTCAAAAATATAAGCCACCAGAATAATCTGGCAGCTTAATTGATTTCTATTATATTTTTTACCTCATCTAGTGGAATTCCATAAAATACTTTTCCGGCATCTAATTCTATTTCTTCTTTTCCAGATGATGTATCATACTCACTCTCCGTATTAGTTATAATACCTTTAAAACTTTTTCCTCCGACATCTCTTACGATGACTTGTTTACCTATGAAGCCTTTTATTTCCTCGTATGTCATAACTCTCACCTCTTTTTACTTGGATAATCTGGAACTATATGCATTCCATCTTTAGCGTAGTGAATCTTAAACACAGATGTCTCTGCACTATTTCCGTTTCGATTATCAACAACTACTCCTATGATTTTATCATTTGTCGTTATGATTTCTTTTGAATCCCAATTACCTTGACTATTATATTTAATAATTCCTGTCCCTGAAAATTTCTTTACTAGCGATTGAATTTCTTCGTTCGATACCGTAATGTAAGAAGGTCCAAATTGTCCTTTTGCTTCCAGACTCTTTTTTCTGGCTTCATACATCTTTGTCCCTTGTCGATGTATTTCCTGTCGTGATGCAATTTTTTCACGATTTTGTTCCGGAATTATCTTTTCCCGTATATTTCGTATAATCGCATCTGATTCCGGACTTAATCCCTGCAGTTTTCTTTCTTCTATTTTATCAGATTCTTTTTCGTATTTCCATTCTTTTGTCCATACATTTTGCTTTTTACCGTCTCCCGGATAATACTCAACAATGCAATCACAATTATCATGTCTCCGAAACACATCTTTAGGAACATCTGGATATACATATGTTCCGGCTACCTGATTACACCATTCACAGCAATGTCCAGATGATCTCCGTATAATCTTTGGTCTCAATCCAGCTTTTGCATGAAAATCTGCATTTTTCTGAACAGTATCGTCCATTGCTTTCTGAACCAAATTCCGTACAGGTGCATCGAGAATCCATTTCACATCGTCGAAATATTCTTCACTTGAAATCCGATTTACAATACCGTCTATATTATCCTGTTGGATTTGTGCTCTTATTGTTTTAATTCCAATGCCTGCTGCTTCGTTCACGATCTGCTGTACAATAGCTGCATTATCTGCCACCATCTCATAAGCTCCCCTCAACGTCGGGTCCAATACTCTGGAAGCAATGTTATAATACATCTTTCCATCCGGCAATATATCAGATGATAAATTGTCCGAATATGATTGCGCTAAGATTTTCCCAATCTCTTGTGCCACCTCGTTCGCTTGGCTGTATGAAGTCTTACCTCTCTGTGCCTGTTTCTTGAAGTTTTTAATGATGCTGCTCTTTTCAATATCATGATAGAATTGTTTCTGTATCTTCTCCAAAAGTCCTGGTGTGATGTCCTCCATAGTCTACACCTCCGGAGTTACTGGCAGATTGCTCATGTTAATTCCAGTTAAATCTCTTAAGTTATCTGCATTGAAATATCCTGGCACTGCCTGGTTAATCTTAATTGCTCCATCCCCAATATTGGACAGCATTGCTGCATCTGGTTCAAACACTGGCTCCCAGATTGGTGTAGTCATATATACCTGGTTCCGGTAATATTGATAATCATCACGTAGGCACGCAGCCAGATAGCCAACATTCAGAAATCCACTGCCAAATGCTCGCTGTGCTTTCCTTGCTGTCAGTCTCAGATTCTCGTGTGATGCCTTGATTGCTTCCTGGCTAGCCGGATTCTCCGTTGCAAATCCTAGATCATCTAATGTCAGCCCGGTCTCTCCAGCAAACAATGCAGCAAACATTTTAAGCTGATCTAGATGTGGTGCCATAGACTGCTGCTGGAACTGTCCCAAGGTTGGCGAACCTCCGTCCTCGTCCTTATCAAATTGCAGGAGGCTTGATACGGTAGCTTTCCACTTATCCATCTGTTCCGCATCTGGATCCAGACCAACTACATATTTTTGCGGAAATGAGTAGAACTCGGCTGTAATCTCAGACCGCTTCAAGGTTCTCATGGCCGATTCTGTGATTGACATACATGCCCGGCTGATTCTAGAATGTCCAAATGCTCTCTTGGCATCTGGCCGGAATATAATTGGCACTAATAATGGTGCTGGCACATTCTCTTCAAAAAGTTGATTCGGAATTCCATTTCTGTATATTACCGTCCACCCTTCCACAAAATAAGCCTCTACAGTCGCTTTTCCGCAATCGTCACGTTCCAGAACCGCATAGCCTTCCGTAAGAAGATTCGTAATTGGATTAATAATGCCAGTTGCATTCGCCCCATCAATTACCTGCAATCTCGGGAAATCATCTTCTCCCTTCGATATATATATGAAACAGCAGGAAGAAATCAATGCCGACAACGTCGCAGAATCGTACAGAATATCTGGATTGTTCATCCTAAATATCCCAGTCATGTCAAAATTATCGTCACGGAATCCTCTGAATTCAAGCCTATCCGCAATCGAATCTACAGCTTTTGCATTCCAGCCAAGTACAGCCTGCAACCATTGTAGGCTGGGCGGCGTAGCGATCCCCATGTCCCGTGCTATATTTTTCATCTCATAGAATTTATACCGTCTTAAGACTCGGTTTCGCTTTCGATTCAGCTTTTTTCTCAGGTACTCTATGCCTCTGTACTCTGCCATTTATTTCTCCTTTCTACGCTATTTTTTTCCGGCGTGTGTTTTTTTTCGCAGTGACGGTGTGAAGTCCGCGCGCGCCCACTGTGGGGGAGGTATGCCCCCTGTCCATCAAAATTATTTAGGTCTATAATCACTCCAATTGAATGTATGTGGCAGTACACGGTTCCCCAATATTTCATCTTGCTTTGTCACACTGTTATCTATCAACTTGTCGCTCTTCTGTCTATTGCATGTCCAGTGCGCCAATTGCATATTGTCTATATCGCTCGGATGACCGCCCTTAGCAATCGGGATTATATGATCAATGCAAGGTGATAGCGGATGCGGATACTTTAAAGAAAAGTCTACTGGTTTCCCACATATTCCACACACGGTCTGTGTTGCATATATTTTCTTCTTATTCTTTTCAAACGCTCCACGATGAGTCCCATCTTTATCTGGTCTATTTCTTTTCATGTATTTCACGTTTCCTTTATAAGAAAAGACATCCGATATGTCGGATGTCTTCGTTGAACCTATAATCGAGCCGACGGCTTTCCGCCTTTGGCTCAAGTATTATTGTAAATGAGAATCATGGGAATTACGGGACACTTTTAAAAAGTTTTCAATTCTTTTTCCAACTCCACTTCTTCCCATATGTACTCGCTTTCCAACTTCTCGCAATGTTACATTTTTCCTTCCGTCAATAAAATAGATCCTGAAAATCCGGTGAGTTATGCTGTCTTTTATATCATCCACAAAACGTTCTATCTCCTCGCATTCTTTCTTCAGTCTTTCTTTTCTCTCCATGTCACGAATTTGTAGCCGCTCATACTTTTCAGAATCAAAACCCGTCACACTCTGTGGCATCGGATATCCCTTGCTGTAATCGAATATGACATCATTCCCGATCATCGTATCTGATTTCCATCTATTGTTAATTGCATAGTCAAGTTCCAGTATTTCTGCCTTATTGCTCCTGTATGACAGTAGTCTTTCCTTTGTCATCTGTTCCAATAATATCTGCTCCTTTCCCCATACTCTTTCTTTAGCCCTTACCACAATGCCTGCCTTCGTTTTCTGCCTTTTTTGTACACCGTGCATTCTGCTGCCGGCATCCCCCTACTATGTCCCTCTATTTCAATATAGCTACAGTTCCCGACCTGATCATGTCTTCCACGGTATACACAAGTCTTACACAGGTGTCTGTCCGCATTTGGACCTGCCTTTCCTTTGTTGTAGCCGTCTTTCTTTCGTCTTCCCGGCTTTCTTCCGAGCATCTCTTCTCTGATTCCGGCCAGTCCTATATATTGAATATAATCCCGCACTTCCCAGTACTTTAATCCTGTAGCTTCCGCTATAGCTTTGTTAGTTTTTTTGTCAAGCACCATCTTTTTAATGATTTTTTCCTGTTCTTCGCTTATTTCCTTCAACAATACTCCTTTCTCCTCCGACTGCTGCCATCCGGCTTTTGCCGGAGGGAATCTATATCAACCGGTTGCTGTCGTGATACAATTACCGGCAAGTGCAAGCTATTTTATTTATCGCTGTTCCCGATCAGCCTATTAAGCAGATCTTTTGTTTTCTCTAATGCGTCCACAGCTTTCTCCCAGATTGGTAATTCCATAATTTCTCTCCCCCACGCATAGCATAACGGGAAGAGCAGCATTATAGTTGCAACTGTGATTACGAATGCTGTTATCTTCTCCATTTTTGTCACCTGTCTGTTTCTTTCATAAATTGGTTGTACATCTGTTTCTGCCAGCCTTCTTTTGGTGGCTCCGGTCCACGGTTATGGTCACTTAAGGTTCTTATCAGATCTTCAAATTCTGCTGCCGCCTGTTCCGAAAGCTCTTCCTTCAGGTTGACGTTGCTCATCCAGCTGAATCCGTATTTTTTAAGAATATCTTTTCTTGTCATTTCCCGCCTCTTTCTTACTTCAATAATTCCTTGTCTATTATCTGGAAGTTGGCTCTGTGAATATATAATGCCTTGCCGTCTATCATTAATTTGGTCATCTTTGGAAGATCTTGTGGAATTTTCCAATATACCTTATCTCCTGAATATGCTGTGATCGGTTGTCCTAATTGCGACTTGATTACTACTACCCTTGATTTTCCAAAAGAGTTTTTATATTTATTAACGATTCCGGCTATGATTGTATTGTCTGTTATCGCTCCGCTCGACTGGCTTTGGATATCTTCTTGCGTAAAATTCACCTCGGCATTTAATCCATTTTGCTCAAATATGCAGGTATCTCCACAGCTTTGTATCTCTTTGCCATCAATGTTGATTGTGATCACCGATGATAACTCATATCCGGTTATTACAGATCCGTCACTATCATATGATGTTGATTTTACTGCATTCCCTTCGATATTGATCTTTTCTCCCTGTGTCGTCATTATCTTATTTCCGTAATTATCATAGGTATTGATTGTATATGTATTCCCCGTCAGATTCCCCTGCAGATCATTTAATGCTGAATCAAGTTCTGCGCATCCTGTCAGACACACTATTAATACTATGCATGCTATTAATCCTGTTATCTTTCGTCTTTTCATTTTGTTATTCCTCCTCTTCTCTGTCATCCCATTTACACATATCCCGCCATTCGCAGAATATGCAACAACTTCTGCATTCCTTCTTCCGGGATTTCATAACCCAGTGTTCTAATCTTTTCACGAAGTCCATTTATATCATCCTCCTGTGCCTGCATAAATGCATTAAAGTTCAATTCTTCGTCTCGGATTCTTGTTTTCTCAAATGGGTAACTTCCGTCCATCATCGCTTTTACGTCCTGTAATTCCTCTATAAGTACATCTATGCTTTCTGTTTTCGTAAATGTCATAACAACTTCTGCCTGATCCACATTCCAGCTGTCCTCAACCGGAACTCTTTCGCCTATTACATGTGGCTTCTGCGTGATATAGCACAACGCTCCTATGCCACCGCTCAATGCTGCCGTCATTCGGATATCGCCTGTTCCAAATTCCATTTTGCTTTTTCCTTTTATCATTCCTTAACCTTTCCTTCGATACTATCCAAGAGATCCTCTATCCCCTTCATGTATCCCTCTTTATATTTCTGCCTCTTTTCAATTTCCTTTTTGCATTCCGCTTCTGCTCCACGCTCCAAATCGGCCGCCGTTTTTATTATCTGATCATATTCTTGCTTATTCACTTTCTTCCCGCCTTTCATCGTCAAATACATTTTTGATTACTTCATACTTGTAAATCTTTATATCGCATTCTTTTAGTATTCTAGGGCATTTGCAACGTCTCTCTCCTGTAGCTCCTAATGGATATGGTACACAATGCCAGGCTGTGACTTCTTCAACTACCGGGCAGAAAAGTGAGCTAGTGACAAGATTGAACTTTCCAAATACAACTTCCATCTTTTCTTCTGGATTCTTTGCAGGCACGATAATGTCGTGTTCCCATATTTTCCTGCCTTTCCAATCTTCCATTCCCGTCCAGATACATACCGTAATTGGATCTACCTCATGTATCTCAAGGCCATCTGGTGACGGACTTGCGATGTATGATCCAACCGGTATAATATCTTTTCTCCAACTTTCTTCATAGTGGCGAGTTTTGTCCGGCATGTTGAAATAGAATCCTTCTACCCACGTGTCTTTATCTTTACATTTTGCTTTGAATAGAATATCTGTAACTATCATTCCTCTTCCTCAACTCCTTGTATAATAATCTTTCCACAGCTGGCCATTCTTAGATTTCGTTCAAATGTAGGACTGTGTCGCAACCCTAAAAGCACCATAATCTTGTATGCCCTTCCGTTCAAACACCTTTTATACCAATCTTTCCAGACATTGAATCGCAATTTCAAAATATCAGCTCCTTTCCAGATAGTTCCGTCCTATTAATCTTTCGAACTCTTCCCGTGTATGAGTTTCTTCGTATTTGGCTTGAAAGATCCTGCATAGCAGTTCCCTAGTCTCTCTACAGTTATGTACTGCCCTCGGTCCGTCTTTGTGATGAGCCGGACACAGGTAGGCTTTGAAGCCATTCTCTTCGCTTACCTGTCTTAATCCTCCCCCGTAGAATACATGGTGCTCTTCTGTGTACTGCTGCCGGCGGATGCCTTCCAGTCGGCACAGGAAGCATTCGCCTTTTACGGTGTCTACGATCGGAGCTGGATGGTGCTTTCTTTTTTTCTTCCTGGTTGGTTTCGGGAACATTAATTCACACATTCGATCTCAGCTCCATTTCGATCAACCTCGGTTTCGAAGAATTCTTTCCAAAATAATTCCTTCGTCAAGACTCCGAAACTTACTCCCGGCATATTACGAATTGTCTTTTCCATGGCTTTTCCCATGTATTCTGCTGCTGTATCGGCATCGACAGATGATATATATATTCTTCTGGTGGCATATGCTCCTTTTACTTCTTCCGGTTGCTCTTCTGAAATATTCATATCTGGTGGGCAATACTCTGGGAAATCTTTCGTCAATTCTGTTTGTCCCGGGATCTGTGTTTCATCATGTTTTTCCTGTGGAATCTCAGTTTTTACTTCCGTAGCTTCTTCTGTCTTTTTCGATTCTTTCTCCATTGCAGGTATTGAAACGGATCGAGGTGTACCGTTTTCTTCTTTTTCTTCATTGTTTTCCTCTTTATTTGTCGGTGCATCTGGCTGGTTTGTTTGTGAATCGGCTGGTTTTGTTCCCGATCGTTCTGGTTTCGCGTTGTTCCGTTTCGCTTTTACCACCTTTGATTCTTTTCTCTTTTTCGGTTGCACCGGTGCAATTTCTTCTTTTTTCGGGAACGATTCTCCATACATCTCTTCCCAGGTCTTTTCCGCATCTTCACTGTCTGTGATCATTGTGCAGTAGCTTAATGCATCGTCCCATGAATAGAACTCTTTATCTCCCGACCGGACCATATGTAATGTAATGTCTTTGGATTCGTGCATATAGAGCATGATTCGGCCAATTCCTTGGATTCGGGTGCTGTAAATCTTATCTCCGTCCGGTGCAAGTACTTCCTGCAGATATTTTGTTCCGCAGGTTGTCCGTACTGTTTCGTGCATGGTTTTATATAATTCCGGTTCATCACGGAATATCTGGTGCAATGCTTTCTCCAGGTTGCCGAGGTCTTTCTGTTCTTCCTTCTGTCCTTCCAGGATTACTTCGATATCCGTGATTTTCTCTTCCTCTTCGATTTCCTCTTTTACTGCCTGAATCTCTGTTTTGCTGTATGCTGGTGTTAGTTCTTCCACTACTTCTTCCGGAAGCGTCAGCATCAGTGCTAGTTTCGCATAGCCGAACCCCTGGTACTGCTCCTGAAGCTTTGGAGAATAGCCACCTTCTGAGAATTTATCGTTGACTCTTATATACCTTGATACCTGTGAGGCATCCAGTTTGTATTCGCCCCAGGCAAATTCATTTACATCGTTATATCCAGAATCTTTCAGAATATCTGTGTCTCTCGCCTGTTTCAGCAGATAGCCGGTGAGGACAAAGTCCTCTACCGTTCTGTTTAATACTCTGTTGACTGCCTGTTTGAACTCTTCATACCCGTTATAATTTATAAGCTCGTCCATCTTATACCGCCTTTTCTAATAATTCTTCGATCTCTTCTGCATCCATGAAGTCTTCTGCCAGTCCCTGCAGGACTCTTGTATTATTCTTTGCTTTCAGGTCTTCAATGTTTGCATTCCGCTTTTCTTTGCTGATCTTAGCCAGCTCCCTATCTGCTTTTGTCAATCGTTTCTTTAGAACCCTCTGCCATTCCTTCAGGAAATCTCTGATCTGTTCGATACCTGGTTCTTCGTCCATGTAACTCCTGTGCTGTCTGATCGTTCCGGATGGTTCTACCTCAATCGTGTAGAACGGCACGCCTTCCTGTTCTTTTCTTCTCAAGAAGCAGATATAGGTTTCTCTTGTTTCAATTCGATCAAAATACCGTTCACTGCTGCCGGCGCAATGATGCAGGGCGCGTCCTTCTTTTACGATATCTACTAGTGATTCCGGTACGATGATCTTGTACTCTTCGTTTTCGTACTCATATCGATCTTTAATCTCGTGTAAGGTCTGCTCTGCTGTCGGGTATTTCTCCCGCATTTCCTGAGCATATTGTTCTCTTTCTGCCTGGCTTGCCATCATTTCTTTCAGAATATCCATCTGTTGTTTATCGATCACGATTTCATCATGTCGTCTTTTCAGCTCTCTCGGTCGATATGTAAGCTCGTCCTTCATATTCTTGTTGCATGCTTTGCACATACTCAGATAGTCGTTGTATTGTTCCAGAACGGCTTCTTCTGTGAATCCCGGATACTGTTCTTTCTGCTGCCGGCGGATGTAATTCATCAGCTGTGTAGTGCTCAGATACTTTCCGGCATGATATCTAATATTCTCCGGCCCAAGTCCGCATCTCAGCAGCCATCTCAGAGTTTCTGTCGGTATCTTTTCTCCTGTTTCGTCTGAATATTGCATCCAGCGAACCATTTCATTTCCACCGTTTTCGTCACGGATCCGGTTGATTTTTTGCCGATCGTTGATGTAGAACATTTTGTTTATGTTCTTTGCCCTTATGTCTAATGGTCCGTAGTATGCCATGTTCCATCCCGGATATTCCGTGCATGCAACAGTTTCTCTTAAAAGATTCCGGAACCGTCCTTTGGCCAGATATTCTATCTTTTCTGCGTAACCTTTTACCTGATATACTCCGGATAGCAGACGGTTGTAGTTTAATTTCCAACCGGCTGCTGCCAGGAATTCTATGATCCTGATGGCATCCTTGTACACTGTGTTTTTCAGTACTTCACTGTAATCCCCAGGGTACATATAGCCGTCTCTTGCCCGGTAGTTCAGATTGTTGCTTTTGTGCCATCCTTCCCATGGGATATTGTAAAAAATCTTGTAATTATACCTATTGCTCTTAAAAAGCTCCTGCTTATATATCACAATCCGGATCTCTTCATCAATTGTTACCCAGTGTCTTGCATATTCCCATCCGATATCTACACGGAAAATTCTTAATACACTTGCCGTTTCGTCGATCTTATCAAGTTTATATAAGCTCTCAGGGGGGGCTGTGATATGATCTGTTCTTGTTTTTACCTGTACAATTTTTCCGCATAACGGGCATTTCACACTACAATCATGGCTTACTCTCTTTTTTAGTGGGTCTATTGGCGTCAATCGCGATCTGCTGAATCTTCCTCCGCATGCTGTACATCCAAAGCTTTCCGTCTTCTTTTTCTTAATCATGTAGTCCCTGCCTGCTGCCAGTTCGAAAAACCATTGATCTACGTCTTTAGGAAGTACCGGTGCTTTGTTCATGAAATTATTTATCTTCGCTCTTCTGTTATGTTCTGCAGTCTGCCGGATGTCGTAATCGTAACTGTATTCCATGTGATCTATGCGGCTCCATACATCATTTGTGCAATATTTGTCTGCAGTGATATCTAATAATCTCTTCCTGTCTTCCTCGGTATCAATCTTTGGGTACTTATAGGCATGTTTCATCCATACCCATTCGTACCAGTTTCCTTCTATTGCTGTTATGAGTTTTCCTTTCTTCCAGCCATTCTTTTCGGTCCAATATTCGTGTTCTCCTGTTTTGCAGTTGATGCAGTATCTCACTGCCAGAACCTTGTCATTGAATACATTAATGATTGCAATATCGTCTAATGTCTGGACTGTCGCGATATGCCCTTTTTTCCTGGTCTTTGCTGGTTCTATCTTCTCAATTGCTTTCCGTTTCATCTTGCACCTCCACGAGTTCCCGGTTGGCTGTGATCGTATATTTTACTCCCGGTTTGATTCCGCTCTGCCCTACTACGCCAACTTTGGCCGCTATAATGTTTCCTTCACTCTCAAGGATCCATCCGACTGCCGTTCCCTCAATCCCGTATACGATTGGTCTTTCTCCTCTCGCTATTGCAAGCAGTGTACCGGTTTTTGTATATGCAGCATCGTTCGTGATCATCACTCCACCCACCGTACTGATCCATTTTCTTTGCGGGTGCTCGACCATGTACATCATGGTGTGGCCGGCGATATCCAGCAGATCCAGTTCTTTGATTAGCGTCAATTCCGTGGATACTACCATGGAGCAGCCGTCCTCTTCATCGATACTTCCTCCTGATTCGCACAAGAAGAACCGGCTTTTATCGTTCAGCCCGTACCACATCATGCAGTCTGGGAGATATTCTGCAGCATGGAAGCCTGTACTTCTGGTTTTACTTTTCTCTTCCCTGTATGTTTTTCCAGGCTCGTATTGGAAGATTCCGTTCCCGTAGGTTGCTTTCAGATCTTCCGTGAATCCTTTGTATGTTCTCATTTTTCTTCACCCTTATAATATTTTTCTGCAATTTTTCTAATCTGTGCTTTTCCAGGAATTCCAAGATAGATCGGTGGCTTTAAGCCTGCTGCCTGTACGATTCTATCGTCCAGTTGTGCTTTCGTTTCAAACGATACTTTTAAAATCTGTGCCATACATTTTTCAAGGCTTTTTCCTTTCTTGCGTACAGCTTGCGCCATCTGGTCATCTTCTTCACACATCTGAATCAGGAAGTTTTTCCAGTCTTCCATCATGTTTTTGAGTTCTAAATCTTTCGATTCCATTTCCAGCTTTCCCATTGCGGCCAGTAGTGGAGTAGTCAGAGAATCTATTGCACCGGTGCAAAAATCCTCTGCGTCCTCCGAATCTAAGCCATTTTCTTCTGCTATTGTCTTGATAGCGTCCAGATCTCCTTCTTTTAACTGTGCTGCTGCCGCCCTGTTGATTTCCTCAGCAGAGTCAAATTCTCCAAATTTATCAAACATCTATGTATCCTCCATTATTTTTCTAATTTCGTCGCTGTATGCATGCCGTCCCTTTTCCATTCGGATCAGATGCCCCTGCATCTTCTTCCAGAGCTTCTGCCAGCCTTCTGCGTTTGCGATCGGTGTTCCATTGGTTTTTCGGAAGTCATTCCCGGCCCATCCACTAATGTGATAGTCGATCATGTTCACTACAAATGTGTCCTCACAGTGGATATGGACCTCGCAGGACTGGTTCAGGCGGCTCAATGCTTCTGTGATCGCCTTTACTTCTGTTTCGTGTCGTGTGCCTTTCATTTGGCCGGTATCCTGGATTTTTCCTATTCCTCCGGACTTTTTGGCGCACGTACATACAAATCCGTATTTTCCCATGGTTTTACTGTTGGAACTGGATTTTACAGCTGTGTAAATATCTACTCTAAACATTGGTGTTCAGCACCTCTTTCGTATGCTGCAGATTTTTATTAATCTCATGCATTTCTGCAGTCGCTCTCTTTACTGAGCTGATCAGAAGTTCCGGGATTGTGGCCGGAAGTAGTTCTTCGTTATAGGCCTCTTCCATGAGCTGGTTGTACTGATCATATTCTTTCTTCAGCTCTCTGCAGGCTCTTCGCAGTACAATCTGTTCTGCTCCGCTCTCCGTCGCAAGAATCTTGTCGATCTGCTTCTGTCTTTTTTCAATTTCATCATCGATTGCACACCACAGCAGAGCGGCGCGATCCGGTTCAATCTTATGTACTCTCGGGTAGATTTCTCTCAATACTCCATTGAGTTTTCGAGATACTAATACCAGCTCTTCCAGTTTGTTTTCGCTTGCTCTGTCTAAAATCAGCATTTTAAATCCTCCTATCCAACTTAATCATGGTGTAATACCGGTATTTGTACCCGGTGAATTTATTTGTTCCTTCGTAGTATGTATCTTTGTCTAAGTAGTAGCCTTTCCTGTCCTTGATCTCTCTCCACTGCACAAAGCGTTCTTCTTCCGGTTCCTTTAGGGGCATATTGCGGGACGCATGATAGCTTGTCTCTCTTAAGTGCTCTCCATAGCGTTCGCATGTTTCTGGTGTCTTCGTGATGTATCCGGCCAGATCTCTGAAATCTCCCGCTTCATACAGGTGCTTGAAGGTTACTGCTCCATGCTCCCAGGCATCCTTTATGATGATGTCTGCATCCGCTATCCGGTTTATAACTATGTGTACGTGCCAGGCTCCTTTTGTACCTACTTCGATATTTGCCATCCACCTCATTTTCTTTCCTGCTTTTTTATACTTTTCTCTCACCTTTCTCATGGCTTGTGCCAGATGTTTCTTTGCAGTCTCCATATCAGGCGGACGCTTATCCTTTTTGTATGTGAGCAATACCAGGTAGTCATTCTCGTGGAACCAGGTCTTCAGCTTATGTCTTGCTTTCCTTTCCCTATTCCATTGGTTTCGGAATCTGATCACTTCCGGTGTGGCTTTCCGCTTCTTCCCTCTCTTCTCTCCTCTTGCTCCATACTTCCCATCCAGATATTCATATATCTCCACTGAATGTTCAAACGTATATATCAGTCTTTTATATCTCTTTTTCATCCACCTGTATGTCCTATCTTTAATATTCTTAACAAGTGATGAAAGCGGGCGAAAATGCCCGCGTTTCTTGACTTTTTCGCCCACCGATGGTACTATAATATTGACTTTAATATTCGACAGGCGAAGAAGTCTTGAGGTACATCATCCGCATAATGATGTGCCTTATTTTTTATTCACTTGTATCACTATCCCCATCTCCATTCCGGGCATCCGCCAGATCTGTAGTCTTCTGATTCCTGGTACTCTTCCATGACCGTTATGGATGGGTCTTTCCCACATATGCACTCTCCGTCACCCAGATCTCTCATGTAGGCACAGTTCCTGCACTCCTGCTTAGCAGATGGTGTCTGCCACATTCTCTGTCCCATCGGTATCACCTCCTATGTAAACTAGATCAAACAGTCTCTTAAGCTGTGCCGGTGTATATACCGGTTGGCCATCAGCACTTACCCATCCGGACATTACGATCAAGCCTTTTTCGATGTCATTTTTGCAGTTATATTCATTCAAAGCTTCCTTGGCCAGCTGCAGGCGCTTGGCAAATTCCTTCTCTGACAGAATCTTTGGAATTTCATGCATCTTTCCCACCTCCCGTTAAGTTATTGTATAAAAATTAATTACGCAGGCAAGTAATACTGCGGTCAGCATTAACTCTCCAACGATCGTCAGCATCCAGATTCGTGTCCGAAGCATTTCGCATTCATCTTCCAGACGCTTGATCTGCAGCTTCACCACCAGTGGTGTTTCCGGTTTTAAATTCATACTGCTTGTCCACTCCTTTCTACCGCTTACGCGGTTTTCTCAATGGTATAGGTGATTTCCACCTTTTCCTGTTCTTCCAGAAGAGATATCAACACCTCAATGATTTTTTCCATGTCCGGTTTCATATTCGCCACCTGCTTTCTATCTCCTTGGTTTATGTTTATGTGTTACAGTTTGTACTTGTTGCATTCTCTATGCCGGTTCTTTTTCCTGCTTGTCCATGTCTGCTCTGATCTTTAGAATCTCCATGTTGCTTTTGGCAATCATGAATGCCTGTGGATCATGTGTCGCCAGATGTTTGGCTGTTTCTACCATTTCAGCGATTTCTTTCTTTTCTTTTTCACTCATTGCTTTTCTCACCTCTTTCTTAAATTTGAATCCTATTGACTTTCTTTTCTTATGCTCCTATTCTGTTGATACAGGCTTCTGTCAAAGCCGAGTATTCAAGAAAGGAGTCTAATTATGCAATTAGATATTTCATGCGTTCGTTCCATTCTTCTTACCGTTGAAAAATACGAAACTATTTATGAGTCAGTATCATTTGATGAAAACATATACACTTACTACGATGATTACCTGTCTTCTTACGATTTTCCCAAGATTTTATATCACGTCCAGTATTGTATAAAAGCAGGGCTTTTATCCGATGTATGTAGTAATAAAATTTGGGGCCGAACTCAATTTGATTGTTGCCTCGAACCTTTTGGGCATGATTTTCTCGCAAATACCAGGACCGAAGAAAAGTGGAGTCGTACACAAGCACTTGTATCAAAAGCCGGCGATGCAAGTTTGAAAGTTATTTCTTCGATCGCCGAAGGTGTCACAACAGCTCTTGTATCCAAGTATCTTCCTCCGGAAATTTCCAAGCTTATTACTTGATCCATTCTTCCACAGTCTTTTGGGCTACTATTTTGATGCACTCCATCATTTCCTGTTCATTTGGTGGGGTGTATTCTTTTGCTACAATAAAAAACATGAGTCCTTTAAAGCGTGCTCTTTCTATCCCCCACTTTATTGCAAACAAAATCGTCAAGGTTACGTTTGCTATCGCTATCCATTTCATCTTTTCTCACCTCACCTCTCTTTCTCTATTTAAGTTGCATTTTATTGACTTTTTCCCTCTTTTCTCCTATCCTGTTGATACAGGCTCCCGCCAGAGCCGAGTACGCAAGAAAGGAGAGTTTTATGTTTCGAAATGATCATTTAATTGAAAAAACTGTCGAGATTACCGTTGCTAAATTATCTAATACGTCAACTCCAACAAATGAATCGAACGGCAAGAATGTCGCTGAATTCATGCAGGAAATCTACGACAAATTAGTCGAACTTAACAAGGAAGACTAGCCAAGCCTGGCTCTGGCAGTTATCAACTCTGCCAGAGCTTGGGTTAATTCTGTCAGTTCGTTTACCTCATAGCTTTCTTTGCAATTTTCTGTTTTTTTCTGTATGAGTTTACACAGGTCATCTATTGTCTTTTCTACTTCTTTCATCCACTCACCTCTCTTTCTCTATTTGCAAAATCAAATTTAATTTGATTATTAAGGTAAAAAAATATACTCTAATGGCATATTATAAAGCTTACTGAGTTCTCTACTTTGCGAGATTGTAGGCTCTGACTTACCTTTTTCCCAGTTTACTACTGTATTCTTAGATACGTGCATCTCCCTTGCTACATCTTCCTGTGTCATTTCTGCGTTAACTCTAGCTGCTGCAAGAGAAATTCTTAACTTGCTCAATTTATTCACCTCCTGCAAATCGTACATTTCTTATTACGACTACACTATAAATCAAATTTAATTTGATGTCAACACTAAAATACAATTATTTTTGATTTTTAGTTGATTTTAGTCAAATTATATTGTACTATATGGTTATAAAAGAGGTGAATATATGACTGATATAGAACAGAAAAAAATATTTTCTAAAAATTTAAACTATTATTTATCAAAAGCAAACCAAACCCAAAGGGAGGTTGCAGACGCAATATCCGTTTCCCCTCAAACATTTAACACATGGTGCCAAGGCATAGCATTGCCAAGAATGGGAAAAGTTCAACGGCTTGCCGATTATTTCCATATTGAAAAATCTGATTTAATAGATGAGCGTACTGAACAACCGTCTTCTCCTAAATCAAATATAGTAAAAATCCTCGGTCGCGTTGCAGCAGGCATCCCACTGGAAGCCATCACAGATATTGTGGACGAAGAAGAGATTCCAGAAGAACTGGCACGGACCGGTGAATTCTTCGGACTCCGGATCAGCGGTGATTCTATGGAGCCGGATATTCATAATGGAGACACGGTAATTGTAAAAAGACAGGATGATGCAGAATCTGACGAGATTGTAATTGCTCTTGTGAACGGGAATGATGGAGTGTGTAAAAGATTAAAGAAATATGCAGACAGCATTGCTCTTATCTCATTAAATCCTAATTATGAACCGATGTATTTTAATCAGAAAGAGATTGAAGAAAAGCCCGTGAAGATTATTGGCAAAGTTGTAGAGCTTCGTCGAAAATTTTAAACGTATATAATCGCTTTGGTGTTTATATATAACTTACTTAACTTATTCATTCTTTAAGAGGGAGGATATTATTAAAATGAAACCTTATGTTGTGTTACAAGTTGTATTAAAGGAAAAACTTATCGGAACAGGCTCCGGAAACCTGACAGAACTGGAGAATATCATCAATACTCAAGCTGCAAAGGGATATCGCTTACATACTATAACCACCGCTTCCTCCGGAAGTAAGGGAATGCTTGGTGGTGATAGAATTCAAGCCACTCTCGTATTCGAGAAATTATAAATATATTTATTGTCCAAGGATAGAAGGCATCTATCGAATACGGTAGCTTTTGAATCTATTGATTCCGGCAATGTTGTAATTGCTTTATCATTTTACAAGAAAAACAATTAGAAACATGATGTCTGAAGTGGGGTGATTATCTTCTTTTTCTTTACTGGCGATGAAGCTGATACTTCTGTTCCAGTAGTAGCTGATGCCAATGAAAAACAGGAACAACAAGAAAATTACACAGATACTCTTTTCGAATCAATTAAACATATTAACGAATATGGTCAGGAATTCTGGTATGCGCGAGAGCTACAAATTGCATTAGAATATAAGCAATGGCGTAGATTTTACTCTGTAATCGAGAAAGCGAAAGACGCTTGTGAGAACAGTGGGAATACCGTTTCAGACCATTTTGCCAACGTTGGCAAAATCGTAAAAGCCGGTGTAACTACAAAAGATATTGGTGATATTGAATTATCTCGCTATGCATGTTACCTGATTGTGCAAAACGGAGATTCAAGAAAAAAAGTAATCGCATTAGGCCAAACTTATTTTGCTGTAAAAACTCGTCAGCAAGAATTAATTGAACACTTTGATGATCTTACTGAAGATAAAAAACGTTTAGCAATCCGTAGCGAGATGATTACGCATAACAAATCGTTGGCTGAAGCCGCACAGATGGCCGGCATCAATGATCCTCGCGATTACGCCATTTTCCAAAACAAAGGTTATCAAGGATTATATGGTGGATTGGGTGTAAAGGAAATCCATGCGCGTAAAGATCTCAAAAAAAGTCAAAAAATCCTCGACCACATGGGAAGTACTGAATTAGCGGCTAATCTCTTCCGTGCCACACAAACAGACGAAAAGCTCCGTAGAGAACATATTACAGGAAAGAACGAAGCAAACCAAACTCACTATGAAGTTGGCAAAAAAGTTCGCCAGACAATCAAAGAACTTGGTGGCACCATGCCAGAAGATTTGCCTACTCCGTCCAAAAGTATCAAGCAAATAGAAAAAGAGCAAAAGAAAAAATTAGACAAATAAAAAACCGCCCCTGCTACCAACAGAGACGGCTTAATGAATACTATACAGTGCCAAGGCACGTACAATAATCCCTAGACAAGAATATTGTACCACAATTTTCCAGCATCTGTATAGATGTTATTTTTGCACCCTTTTTTGCGTACATTTTAGGAAAGGTGATATAATATGACAGACAAAATTGAACGCTGTGCAATCTATATCCGTGTATCTACTACCGAACAAATGATGCACGGCAAATCGCTTGAAGCACAAAAAGAATATCTTACCAATTATGCCCGAGAACATAATATGGCTGTCGTTGGTGTATATGCTGATGAGGGAAAAACCGCCCGTAAAGAGTTCAAAAAGCGTAAGGCTATACATTCTCTGCTGCGAGATGTAGAAGCCGGGAAGATCGATGTTATCATCTTCTGGCGTATCGATAGATGGTTCCGTAATCTATCTGATTTCTATAAGGTGCAGGATATTCTTGACAGTCACAACGTCCGCTGGATCAGTACCAGTGAACCAGGCATTAACATGGAAACCAGAGATGGAAGACTGCAGCTTAATGTGGTTCTGTCGATTGGCCAGAACGAAGTCGATACCACCAGTGAGCGTATCAAATTTGTAAATGAATCATCGATCAGAAGCGGTAAATTAATTTTTGGCGATGCAAATATGGGATATGGCTATAAGTCAGGTATCGTTGATGGACAGAAGCGCATGGTTAAGGATCCTGATCGAGAACATGTCGTGGATGCATTTTATAAATATTTTTTCAAGCATCAAAATAAGTGCGCTACGCTCAGATACATACAAGAAACCTTTGATCCTGATTTCAGTTTCGGAATCATGAGGACGCTTCTTTCCAGCGAATTCTACAAGGGCACCTACCGAGGATTTCCTTACTGCCCTGCATATCTTACTGAAGATGAGTGGAACAAATTACAGAAGATACAAAAACGAAATGTTAAAGCTACACCTTCTGGCCGCATCTATCTGTTTGCAGGAATGATTCGATGTCCCGTGTGTGGTCAATTGCTATGCGGTACCGGGTGTTCGTCCATCATCAACAGGAAAACTGGTGCTAAAAGAACTTACTGCTATTACCGATGCAACAGAGCTATGATCGATCACATATGTTCTTACAGACACAGATTGAGCCAGAACCTTGTTGAAAATTATTTGCTTGATAACTTAGAGAATGAATACAAAAATTATAAAGTAAAGTGCGATAAAATTGAAAAAGAGAAAGAGAAGCAAAAGAAAAAGCAATCTCCTGAGAAATTAAGAAAGGAATTGGACCGTCTTAATTTCCTATTTCAGAAGGGGCGGATTGATTGGGATTATTACAACGAAGAGTATGGACGCGTCGAAAGTGAGTTGAATGATCTGCAGAGTGCTCTTCCGGAACCAGTGACGAATTACGGTTACCTCGAAGAACTATTGGATACAGATTTTCGGACCATGTATGATCAATTATCACAAGAAAACCGCAGAGCTTTCTGGCGTTCCATCATTCAGGAAATCCATATAAATGAAGACAGTACCATAACCTCCGTCGATTTTCTGTGATGCGTCTTGTACTAACTATACTGTTCCATTCGGAGCCGACAAAACTATGACGGCCGTCCTCTCCGGAACTGCCGACATCGGCTTTATGGGTTCGGAAGCTTCTATCTACACATATAACGAGGGGGCGAATGATTATGTTGTAAACTTTGCCCAGCTCACCCAGCGCGCCGGGAACTTCCTGGTTGCCAGGGAAGATATTAAGGATTTCAAATGGGAAGATCTGAAAGGCAAGAAGGTCATCGGCGGTAGAAAAGGCGGCATGCCTGAAATGGTATTTGAGTATATCTTAAACCAGAACCATATCGATCCGGCTACAGATCTCACCATCGACCAGAATATTGATTTCGGTTCTACTGCGGCTGCCTTCGCAGAAGACAAATCCGATTACGACTTCACCGTAGAATTCGAACCTGGTGCAACCAATCTTGAAAAACAGGGTAAGGGATACGTTGTCGCCTCTCTTGGAACGGACAGCGGCTATGTTCCGTACACTGCTTTCTCTGCAAAGAAGAGTTACATCAACAAACATCCGGAAGTCGTCCAGGGATTCACCAATGCACTGCAAAAAGGTATGGACTACGTGGCATCCCACACACCGGAAGACATTGCCCAGGCAATCGCTCCTCAGTTCAAAGAGACCACACTGGATACGATCACAACCATCATTTCCCGCTATTATGAGCAGGATACATGGAAAAAAGATCTGATCTTCCGGCAGGAAAGCTTTGATCTTCTTCAGGATATCTTAGAAGAAGCAGGCGAGCTTAAGGAACGCGCACCTTACAAGGATCTCGTAACTACTACTTATGCAGAAAAGGCAGCAAAAGCAAGCAACGATACCCAGAAAACCAATTAATTCTATACTCCGATATCTACAAAACCGGCAACTTCTCTTACTTACTATGGTATAAAAAATAATGCTGCAAACTTTTCTTCGTTCTGCAGCATTATTTTTAAATTATCATATATTCGTAAGAACCTGCTATCAGCAGTTTTCTTTTTCTTCCTATATTCGCCTATGCCAGCTCCGCATCCAGGTGCTCTTTCACATAACCGCTGACTTTATCTCTCGGAATCTCCATCACCACTGCCAGTTCTCCATACAGGAACTTCTCGGCGCTGGACATATATCTCTCATCAACGTTGATCGTCTTTTTTCCCGCCAGTAATCTCTTCTTATTTCTTCCATATGAAGTCTTGATCAGTGAGATCCACTCCCGGCACTGATTGTGTAACAATGCGTTCTTGTACATTCCTTCCCGCTGTTTTTCATTTGTCACACCAATGATATCGATCTTTGGCATCTCTTTGATCAGATTCTCCGCCTCTTCTTTTGTGATCAGTTTTCTGATCTGATCCCGCTTATTATCGACTGGTGTGTATACCGTTCCACCTGCATCATATACCGGTTTTAACGTATAATACTCTTTGTCCGAACTGCCCATGTCAATCTTGCCAATATTTACTACTTCGCAGACGCCCTCCTTATAATGCGCCACATAATCTCCTATTTTGAACATTTCTGCCTCCTGTTCTAACACTTCTCTCATGGTAACCTGCAGATGTATGACAACGCTAAAAGAGCGCACAATCCGAAGTTATATCGAACTGCACGCCATCTTTTCTGGTATCGTATTATGAAATTTGTAAACGCGCTGACATAAACTCTTGATATACCTATTATATCACAACCACTTCACGGATGTAAGATTTTTTTAAGAATTTCTCTCAAAATCAACCCTGCACCGCACAAAGCCACCAATATTTTCCTTTCTATCAGTATCAGCCAACGTGGAATTTTTTATGCATTTCTTCTTTAAATTCTTTTCGTTTGAATAAAATTAATCCGATCAACAGCAGAAAACTGCACCCGATACAGATAACCGATGGAGTCCTGTAATGGATTACTCCTGTCACTAAAAGAATCAATGGAAGAATCATCGAATAGACAGCGGCCATCACATAATAGATCATATATTCTCTCGGTGACAGGGAACGTATTCTTGATATGATCAACATTACAACCTGGATCAGCAGGCAGATATCCGGAATTCCGATATTCACAGACCAGCCTCTCCATCCGGTTCCGAGATCCCACAATACACAGATCCCTGACATGATCAGAAGCTGCCATGCCGCATTCTTCAGCAAATTGAACCGTTTCACATAACCGACTGCCATCGTAAGCCACATCGTCGCACACCCGGCTGCCACGAACACCGACCAGTGCACGCCGGGCGATATAATGATATCCGTCATCATACTGATCACGATCGCTGCAATACAGCAAAATGTAAAGATCTGTAATACTTTCTTTCCTTCATAATTTGGTCGTGCATCCTCCGGGAAATCCGGTTCTGCCACTTTGACCGAAGCCCCCAGTTCTTTCAATATCCGGTAGAAATTCCGCTGGATATTCGTGCTGTCGTATCTCGATGTAAAGCCAAGTGATAACGTATCTTGAAAAGAACAGATACATAATTCTGTCCGGTTCGTACTTGTATACACGCCAAACTTTTCAATATATTGCGCATAATCTTCCGGCATCTTTACCACACTCATGTTCGAAAGCACGGCGGTTACTTCCTGCTCCGCCATCTTGGCACCCGCACGGATACAGCGGTTTTTCAGTTCCAGCGGTGCCCATTTTAAGATCTTATGCTTTTCTATTGCAATCAGTTCATTCATCCGTCCTGCCATATGCTCTTTGGACAGATTCTCCTGAAAATATAACTTTACTGCCTCCAGTACATCTTCAAAAGAATCTTTTTCCCCTCCGAACTGATACCCCGGCTCTATATAACCGAAGAAATTCAGCATCGAATCCGATGGAAAAATCTTTCTTAAATTCACCGGAACCATCAGGATAACCGGCTTCTTCTCCTGCATCCGGCTCATTTCTTCATGGATTGCACAGATAAATGCAGCCGTCAGGAGCACCGACATGGAGACTTTCTTTTCTCTGGCAATCCCCAGCAGTTCTTTTACCGACATGGAAGCTTCATTGATCTGTAGCTCTTCATATCCTTTTCCACCCTTTTTGATCTGAACCGCCCTGATCTTTTTCTTTTTCTTTCTTGGAAAATCCGGATCATAATATCGGCTGAAACTGTCATCTTCCTGATCTTTTACCGTCAGATACTGGTTTGACAGCTCCACCGGTTCCAGATCTTCTTCGTGGATCAGATACAGATAATTCTTCACCAGTTCTCTTAGGAATTCTGTTGCACCGGTTCCATCTGTCAGCGCATGAAATACTTCAAAATTGATCCGTTTTTTATAATATGTCACTTCAAATAAAAGTGTCTTTTTATCCCGTACATACAGGCTGCTGCAAGGTTCTTTATATTCTTCCCTTACCACCGGTCTTAATTCACTTTTCTCCAGATAATGCCAGAAAAGCCCCTTTCTCATAACCGACAAAAATACGGGATACTTTTGTATTGTCTGATTCAGAGCTTCCTGTAATATCTCTTCTTTTACTTCTTCTTTCAGCTCACAATAGAACCGGAACACTCTGGTATCTTTCGGGCTGCTGGCTGCGGAAAATAACTTTGCCGCATTATCCAGACTTCTCCAGTAAGCACGTTTTTGCTCAAACACCGGCTTTCTCCTCCCCCTTTACTTTCCCGCTTTATTCTTCGTTTGCAGGACTAACCTTCCGGCTGTTTTCATCAGATGTATAGCCGCTCAGGAAACGGTTAATAATAGCAAAGCTCTCCTGTACATGGTAATATTTTACTCCCAGTGCAAAGAATCCGTGAAGTGCATCCTGTATTCTGTGCACCTCCACCTTATTGCCCGCTTCTTTTAACCTTCTTCCATACTCTTCCCCCTCATCTCTGAGAGGATCACATTCCGCCGTTAAGATCAGTGTATCCGGCTGGTTGCTGTAATCGGTCTCCATGAGAGGTGCAAGATATTTACTTTTCTTATCTTCTTCTGCCGATGCATAGAAATTAATATAATCCCGCATCTTTCCCGCAGTCAGAAGATATTCCGTCCCGTAACGTCTTACCGACAAATATGGGGACTCCCCACTGTAATCATTATTTACCGCAGGATAGATCAGTATCTGTCTCTTCGGCAGGAATTCTCCCTGATCTCTTGCCATCAGTGAAACAGCTGCTGCCAGATTCCCACCGGCACTGTCTCCGATCAGTGTAATCTTATCCGGATCTGTATTCAAGATAAACTGGTTCATGTACATAGCCTTTGCCGCCATATAACAATCGTAAAAACCAATGGGAAATGGATACTCCGGCGCCAGCCGGTACTCTACCGATACAACGATATGATCTGTTGCCGAAGCAAGACGGGCACAGATTCTTTCATAATTATCAATACTTTCCGTTACCCATCCTCCCCCGTGAAAGAACAGAAATACCGGCAGATCATCCTCCATCTTTTCCCCTGGAAGGAATATCCTTACAGGGATCTGATGATTGCCGTTATAAATCTTATAGTCAATCGTCTTATGAAATATCTTCATCGGATCAATTGCTTTTAAATTCGCCAGGTGTCTTGAAGCCTCCACTTCAATGCCGTCGAAGGACAGCGCTTTTAATACCCGCCTCATTGATTTGTTGATCGCCATTATCTGATATATCCTTCCTCATATGCTTTTGCTTTATTAAATGCATATAACTCTGCAAAAGTTGCCTGCTTGTATGGAGAAGCGTAGAAAATCCCCACCATTCCACATGTGATAACCGTAAGAATATCCCATCCAAGGAATGACAGATCCAGAATAAACGTCTCCATCTTCTGTCCGTCCATCATACGCTTACTGATCTGGAACGCTTCTTTTCTGTCCATTCCCGGATTCTCTGCAAGAATGTAAGGAATCATCAGATATTCATAATGCTTCACGATTCCTGGAATCACCAGCAGTAATGTCCATAAGGATGTAAAAAGTTCTCTTAAGAACATGGTCAGTACAATATTCACATAATGTCCGGAACGGAATGCATCAAACATCGTTCCAACCGTTGGATTCTCTGTCTTATTCAATACGAAGAAACGTTTTCCACCTACTTCCAGAAGATTTCCCACGAATATCTTCAGTGCCCATATTACAATCGTTAATATAATCGCAGCCATTGCAATTGCCAGCCCTGCAAATGGGAATCCCCATCCGTAATGATATGAGAATGAAAACCCGTCATTCCCATACAGACTGTTCTGTGAAGCACCACTTCCGGTTCTTCCTCCGCTTATGCTGCTAAGTCCCGTGATGATTCCCATGATCACTGCTACAGCCACACATGCCCAGTAATTCTTCTTAAATGCAATCTTACCATTTGTTTTCAGTCTTTCTCTTGTCCAGTTCATATACTTTTTCTCCTTGTTTATCCCTGTTGCTTCGCATTTTGAATCTTTTCATTTAAATCATTCAGATATACCCATCGGTCCATCTTCTCATCCAGTGCATTCTCAGTCTCTTCTTTTTTCTCCATAAGTTCCCGCAATTTCACCGAATTAGTCGCATTGGCTGCAATCTGTGCATCCAGTGTCTCAATCTTTTCTTCCAGTTTTGCAATGTCATCATCGATCGACTCGAACTCCCGCTGCTCTTTGAATGTGAATTTCAGCTTTGGTTCCCGCTGTTTCCAGGTGTCTTTCGAAGAGCTCTCTGCCTTCTTCGGCTGTTCCTCTGTCCCGGCAGCATGTCCTTTCAATGACATCTCTGTATCCAGACCTTCCAGTTCTTTGCGGATCAGATAATCCGAATAACCACCCTCGAACTGTCGTACTTTTCCGTCTCCTTCAAATGAGAAGATACGGTTCACAATACGATCCAGGAAATAACGGTCATGTGATACCGTGATGATAATTCCGTCAAAGTGATCCAGATAATCTTCCAGGATCGTCAGCGTCTGGATATCCAGATCGTTGGTCGGCTCATCCAGGATCAGTACATTCGGTGCACTCATCAAAACACGCATCAGGTACAGTCTTCTCTTTTCTCCCCCGGAAAGCTTCTCAATCTTTGACCACTGCATGGCTCCGTCAAATAAGAAGCGCTCCAGCATCTGGGATGCCGTGATCTTTCCGTCTGATGTCGTAACATATTCTCCCACTTCTTTGACATAATCAATCACTTTCATGGATGCATCCATATATTCATTCTCCTGAGAGAAATATCCGATCCGGATCGTCTGCCCAATCTCGATCGTGCCATTATCCGGTTTTACAATCCCATTAATAATCTTAAGAAGTGTCGTCTTTCCACAGCCATTCGGTCCGATGATTCCGATTCTGTCATTTTTTAGGAAAATGTAACTGTAGTCATCGATCAGCTTTCTTGCTCCATAAGATTTACTGATGTTCTGAAGCTCGATTGTCTTATTTCCCATACGGGACGCTACGGAATCCAGTACCACTTTCTTTTCTTCCTGAATGTCCTTGATCTCCTGCATTGCCTTGATGCGGTCAATGTGTGCTTTCTGCTTCGTACTTCTGGCTCTTGCACCTCTTCCCAGCCATTCGAGTTCTGTACGCAGAAGACTCTTTCTCTTTCTTTCTGTCGCCAGTGCCATATCTTGACGTTCTGCTTTTAACTTGACAAACTCCGAATAATTTCCAGGGTAGCTGTATAATTTCCCCTGATCTACTTCCACGATCCTGGTTGCCACACGATCCAGAAAATAACGGTCATGGGTAACCATCAGGATTGCCCCGCGAAATCCGATCAGATATTCCTCCAGCCACTCAGACATCGCATTATCCAGGTGGTTGGTCGGTTCATCCAGTACCAGGATATCTGCCGGTGTAAGCAATGCATTGACCAGTGCAATTCTCTTCTTCTGACCGCCGGACATATGCTCTACTTTCTCGTCATAGTCATAGAAGCCAAGCTTGTTCAGCATGGATCTGGCATCTGCTTCAATTGTCCACTGATTCAGCTCATTCACATTGTCTGCGATTGCCGCACGCAACACCGTTGTTCCCTCTTCAAATTCCGGTGTCTGCGGCAGATAACAGATCTTGACCTGATTTCCTATACTGATCTTACCTTCATCGTATGGTTCTATTCCGGCTGCCACTTTTAAAAGCGTAGATTTTCCCATTCCGTTAATTCCGATCACACCGATCTTTTCATTCTCATTGATGCTGAATGCAACATCATTCAGAAGGACACGGTCAGTATAAGCCTTCGTAATATGCTCCATCGTAAGTAAATTCATACTTTAGTTCTCCTTCATAAGCCTTTCGGATCTTCCCATCGGCAGTCCCTGTAAAATGCCTGACAGGCCAGAAAAGAGACCGGAAACTCCGATCTCTTTTCGTTCTCCTCTTTCTATTATATTTTACAGAAAGACATATTTCAATATGAATAATACCGTAAGTACATACATTAATGCGCTGATCTTCTTTTCTTTTGCTTTTCCAGTCATCAGATTCAGGATCACATAAGAGATAACTCCCATAGAGATACCTTCTGAAATGCTGTAGAAGAATGGCATAGCCAGAATACAGATGTAGCATGGCAGTGCCTCTGAAAAATCATCAAAATCAATGTGTGTCACATTTGTCAGCATGTAGAATCCAACCACGATCAGGGCCGGTGCTGTTGCAAATGAAGGAATTGCAAGGAAGATTGGTGACAGGAACAGTGACAGGCCGAATAAAATAGCTGTCGTTGCAGAAGTCAGTCCCGTTCTTCCTCCTTCGGATACACCGGATGCACTCTCTACAAATGTCGTAGTCGTTGTTGTTCCAAGCACTGCTCCAACGGTTGTTGCAACCGCATCTGCCATCAGCGCACCTTTGATATTCGGAAGACGTCCCTCCTCATCTAACATACCTGCCTTTGTAGACACACCGATCAGTGTTCCGATCGTATCAAACATATCTACAAATAAGAATGCAAAGATGACAACGATAAAGTTCAAAGAGAATATTCCGCTGAAGTCAAGCTTTCCAAATACCGGCATGATGCTTGGAATTGTGAATCCCTTGCTGAAATCCGGAAGCAGGCTGTAGAATCCAATTTCTGGATTCGCTACATAGATACCCGCCATCTGACAGATGATTCCAAGAATCCATGTAATCAGGATTCCCCATAAGATATTTCCCTTTACATTCTTTATTACCAGAATTCCTGTAATTCCCACACCGATCAGTGCAAGAATGACCGTGATTCCTACGTTACTCATAGAAGCTTCCACACCTTTGGCACTGTTATATCCATCAATGGAGAATAACTGCAGAAGTGTAGAACCTCCTACTACGATATTCGCATTCTGAAGTCCGATAAATGCAATGAATAATCCGATACCGACACTTACTGCCGACTTCAGATTCTTCGGAATTGCATTGAAGATTGCCTCACGGATATTCGTAAGTGAAAGTACGATGAAAACGATACCTTCTACAAATACTGCCGTTAATGCAACTTCCCACTTATAACCCATTCCAAGAACAACAGTATAGGCAAAGTATGCATTCAGTCCCATTCCAGGTGCCAGTGCGAACGGGTAATTGGCGAAGAACGCCATCAAGAATGTACCGATCATTGCAGCCAGCGCTGTCGATGTAAAGATTGCACCGGAATCCATCCCTGTTGCAGACAGGATACTCGGATTGACTGCAAGTATGTACGCCATAGTCATGAACGTAGTGATACCTGCCATAACCTCTGTTTTGGCATCGGTTCCGTTCTCACGGAGCTTAAATAATTTTTCCAACATGTTTCTCTTTTCCTCCTTATACTCTCAAAAAATAAGATAACGACAACAAAATTACTGTATCTCTCTTATTTTTTTTCTTAAAGCAAGTACCTGATTTGGTGCTACGGATAACTCATCGATTCCCATCTGCAGGAATTGTTCTGTCATGTCCAGATCTGCTGCCAGATCACCACATATGCTGATTGTTTTTCCCTCCAGATGTACATTATTCGCAATAATACGTATCATTTTAAGCAATGCCGGATGATGCGGATTATAAAAATGATCCAGTTTAGAATTTGTTCTGTCCATTCCCAGTGTAAGCTGCGTCAGATCATTCGTTCCTATACTGAAAAAATCAGCCTCCCGTGCCAGTTCACCGCTTATCATAACCGCTGCCGGTGTTTCAATCATAACTCCGATCTGTATTTCTTCATTAAACGGAATCTTCTCATCTTTTAACTCTTTTTTTATCTTTTCCAGAAGCAGTTTTGCCTGCTGTACTTCTTTTACATCTGTAACCATCGGGAACATAATAGACATCTTTCCATAAGCAGATGCACGTAAAATTGCACGTAACTGCGTCTTGAATATCTCGTCTTTATCCAGTGACACACGGATTCCCCTGTATCCCATCTCAGGATTATTCTCTTCTCCCAGGTCCAGACACTCTGCTGTCTTTTCACCGCCCAGATCTGCTGTACGGATCACAACCTTTTTCATTCCCATCGCTTCTGCTGCCAGACGATATACCTGAAACTGCTGTTCTTCTGTCGGAAGTTTCGGACCATTTTCCATATAAATAAATTCACTTCTGAATAATCCGATTCCACCCGCATCACTGCGCAGAACGCTTTCAATGTCTTCCCTGCTTCCGATATTCGCGCACACATCAATTTTTTGTCCGCTCTGCGTAATATTTTCTTTTCCCTTCAGACGTTCCAGACTCTGTACCTGCGTATGATTCTCATCTTGTCTCTGTTTCATCTTTGAAATCGTTGTATAATCAGGTTCGATATATACTTTTCCCTCAAAACCATCGATAATAATGGTCTTGCCTTCGTATTCTTTCTTTAAAGACTCTCCCAGTCCGATCACAGATGGAATTCCTTTTGTTCTTGCAAGCACTGCCGTATGAGAATTAATTGTTCCGTATCTGGTAACAAACCCAAGAATCTTGCTCTTATCAAGCTTTACTGCCTCACTTGGATATAATTCACCGGCTGCCAGTATAAACGGTTCATCTGTCAGCATCTTATCTTTCCATGCCCTTGCAAGAATCCGAAGTACCCTTGTCGACACATCTTTAATATCTGCTTCGTGTCCCTGTACATAACTTTTATTACTTTTTGCCGCACTTGCCAGTACATTTTCCACCGCATTTTTTACAGCATACTCTGCATTCAACTTATGCTCTACGATAATATTTGTAATCTGCCTGATGATTTCCTGATCTTCAAGGATCATCTGCTGCATCTCAAATATAGCTGCATTCGCTTCACCTACTTCCTTAGAAGCCGAATCATACAGATCCCTCAGTTCCTGCAACGCTTTCTGCCTTGCTTTCTGAAAACGCATAACCTCTTTTTCTACATCTTTTACATAGATTCTGCGAATCTCTTTTGTATCCCGCTTATAAAAGGAAAGTTTTCCGATTGCAATTCCTTCTGATATTTTTTTCCCAGTCAATGTAATCATAGTTTTCCAACCCTTTTAAACCTTTATTAGTATGAACAATAATACTTTACACGTTTGCCGTTCATTCGTCAAGTAGATTACTTTTTTGTATAAAAACACAAAAACATTCCTTAAATTCATTGACGTCTTTATCAATATATGCTAATCTGACAACAGTGCAATTCATAGAATACTTTTATAAATTGCACGATTTAATAATTTTTATGGAGGTATAATCATGAAAGGTACTGTAAAATGGTTTAACAACCAAAAAGGCTACGGTTTCATTTCTGACGCTGAGGGTCATGATGTATTCGTTCATTATTCAGGACTGAATATGGAAGGATTCAAGACACTTGAAGAAGGTCAGGAAGTGGAATACGAAGTTACAGAAGGTGCTAAGGGCCCACAGGCTGTTAACGTAACACCACTCTAATCGCAACAATCTAAGTTTTTAATGTCCCTTTTATATATTAAAATATATCTATTTCGGATTTAAATATTTAAAAGTAATACATGACTTAACGAGAGAGGATTATGAGAAAAAGCCAGATAACTGCAGTTATCTGGCTTTTATCATATCTGCCAAACCGGTCATCTGAAGATACACAGATGACCGGTTCTTCTGTATTATTCAGTATTATTTCTGTGGTCTTGAAACATTCAGCTGAAGATCAATTCCAAATGGATTAACCACAACTCCCGTAACTTCCGGGCCCATTGCTTCCGGAATTCTGGCTGCTTCGACAACTCCCATTGTATACTTCATATCTCTGTTCTCATTCTGGAATTTCAGGAATTCCTGAACGTCTGTAAAGATCGGCATCAGTACCTGTCCGTCATCTTTATTCAAAATCGGCATTTTTTTATCTTCACTGATTGCCGTGATATATCTGCCCCTCTGATAATGTGCCATCAGTTCTTCCTGCAGTTCCTTTGTTTCATCCGTGAGTTTTAATTCTTTCTGGCTTCTTACCTTCTGCATAAAATACATTGCAGTAATCTGAAGTTCCGGATTCTCAATCGGTTCTTCGCCCGGCTTCTGTTCCGGTCTTCTAACCAGTTCCCCTAACTGAATCGCAATCTCTTCTTCTGTTCCTTTACCGATTACCATACAGTTCACCCCGATTGGGAATAAACTGCTATAGAAAGGAAGCAGGTATTTTTTTTCAATATTAAAAATTTTTAACGGATTATTCGCCTTCAGGAATTCCTGTCCTCCGCGCATTGCATCTTCTTCTGAAAAGAATACAAACACTTCATCATCATACGTCTCCGGATCACATACCACAAAAGGCATTCTTGTACAATCAGACATCAATACATAGATGGCATCCGATTCCCGTAACTTTTTTAAAACGCTGTTTTTGTCTACACTCATACTGTTCCTCTTTCACTTCTATTGATTAGCACGATATGCCTCGTCCGCGCTATACACGTCGAAACCACTACCTTTAAGAATATCGATCACCCTTCCAGGATCATCACTCTTTAATACAGCTGCTGCATCTGCTCCATTTGCAAATGCATACATATATTCAATATTCACTTCTCCATCTACAATCTGATGCATTGCTTTATTCAATGAACCGGTTGCATGTGGTACACGAAGTGCTACAACATCTGTCAGCATTGCTGTAATTCCAGCTTCTTTTAATGCTGCACGTCCTTTGTGCGGGTCAGAAACGATCAGACGAAGCATTCCATAATCTGATGTATCCGCAAGACTCAGTGCAACAATATTCACACCTTTTTTTGCCAGTACATCCAATACTTCTTCCAGACGTCCTTCTCTGTTTTCCAAAAAAACTGATAACTGTTGTACAGTATTACTTACGCCCATGTTATTCCCTCCTGTTTATAAACCTCTGTTATCAATGACACGTTTTGCCTTGCCTTCGCTTCTTTCGATTGTCTTAGGCTCTACAAGTTTTACTCTTACTGCAACACCAAGTGCCTGTTTCAGTACTGCAGCAACTTTGTTCTTCAGTTCATCCAGCTTACGGATCTCATCTGAAAAATATTTTTCATCTACTTCTACCATTACAGTCAGTACATCCAGGTTATTTTCACGATCTACGATCATCATATAATGTGGTGCAACACCGCCTCCGATAGAAAGCAGGGCTGTCTCTACCTGTGTCGGGAATACGTTGACTCCGCGGATAACCTTCATATCATCTGTACGGCCTTTGAACTTGGAAATTCTAGGAAGCGTTCTTCCACACTCACACGTAGAATGATCAATACTTGTAAGATCCTTTGTTCTGTAACGAAGTAACGGCATACCTTCTTTTACAAGTGTGGTAAATACAAGTTCTCCTGTCTCCCCGTCTGCACATGGTGTATGATCTGCCGGATTCAATACTTCCGGATAGAAATAATCTTCATATACATGCATTCCTTTATGATGGATACATTCCAGTGCAACACCCGGACCTGTAATCTCACACAATCCATAGATATCAAAACAGTTAACATTTAACAGTTCTTCAATCTTCAGACGCATCTCTTCTGTCCATGGCTCTGCGCCATTGATTCCTACTTTTAACCGAAGCTTATCTACGATGCCTGCCTCGTTGGCAGCTTCTGCCAGATATAAAGCATAAGATGGAGTACATGCAAATGCAGTCGCACCAAAATCTTCCATACACATCAACTGTCTTTTTGTATTACCTGCTGACATCGGAATAGCCATTGCTCCAAGCTTTCTTGCTCCGAAATCCAGTCCCATTCCTCCTGTAAACAAGCCATATCCATAGCAGATATGCAGACGATCCTCTGCAGTAAGTCCTGCCATCGTAAGTCCTCTTGCCACACATTCTCCCCATACATCTACATCTTTCTGTGTATAAGAAGCAAGAGTCAGCTTACCGGTTGTTCCTGATGTTCCCTGCACTCTGACGATCTTTTCCTGTGGAACAGCCAGAAGTCCGAATGGATAATTCGCTCTTAAATCTTCTTTTGTCGTAAATGGAAGTTTACCGATATCTTCAATCCCCTTGATATCTCCCGGTTCGATTCCTATATCATCCATTTTCCTGCGATAAAATTCTACGTGGTCATATACATTCTTAACCTGTTTTACCAGACGTTCACTCTGAAGTGCAGTCATCTCATCCCTGCTCATGCATTCAATCTTAGGATCTCTGATCTGTTCTTTCCAGTCCTTTAATGCTACCTTTGCCATAACCTCTTATGTACCTCCTTATAAATGATAACCAACATCAAATGCCTTTTTATTTATCTCAATAGTTTTCGGAGGAACTGTCTTTTCAATCACCTCATACCATTGTTCTTTTGTAAAGTCCATGTGCTGTGCTGCAACTCCAAGCACAATCAGATTGAATACTCTGGAATTCCCGATTTTTTTTGCTTCTTCTGTTGCATTTACTGTATATACTTTGTGATCTTTCCCCAGTGTTTCAATAATGTCTTCCGGGTATTCTGCTGCCCCGATCACAACCGGCATCGGATCAATTCTCCAGTCATTGATGATCAATGCTCCGTCTTTTTTCAGGAAATGTGCATATCTCAGTGCTTCCAGACGTTCAAATGCGATAATCACATCTGCCTGCCCTTCTTCTACAATTGGTTCTGCCACCTGTTCTCCGTACCTTACAAATGTTACAACGCTTCCTCCACGCTGAGCCATTCCATGTACTTCGGAAAGTTTTACGTCATATCCGCCGGTAATGGCAAGTCCTCCTAAGATTCTGCTGGTAAGCAGTGTTCCCTGTCCGCCGACTCCGACGATCATAATATTCTTTGTTGCCATTATCTGTCACCTTCCTTTACTAACTCAATCGCATCGAATTTACACAGGCTTGCACAAAGTCCGCATCCAGTACACATCGTATCATCGATGGACACTGTTCCGTCAGCATTTTTTGTCATTGCAGGACATCCAGGTTTCATGCACATACCACACTTCTTACATTTATCTGTATGCGTCTGATATAACGGTTTCTTTGATTTGTCCAGAAGTACACATGGTGTCTTCGTAATGATCACGGATACTTCATCTTTGGCAATCTCTTCTTTTACAGCCTTTTCCACAGCCTGAATATCTCTTGCATTGACTTCTACCACATTCTTAACACCTATTGCACGACATAATGCCGGAATATCAATTGCATATGTCGGATCTCCCTGCAGTGTCTTTCCTGTTGCCGCATGATCCTGATGTCCGGTCATACCGGTTGTAGAGTTATCCAAGATGATGACGGTTCCTGTTGCTTTGTTATACATCATATTCATCAGAGAATTGACACCCGTATGTAAGAATGTAGAATCGCCGATCACAGCAACCCAGTTCTTAATATATTCTTTTCCTTTTGCCTTTTCCATACCATGAAGGCTTGAAATACTTGCTCCCATACAGATGGTTGTATCCACAACACTAAGTGGTGCTACTGCGCCCAGTGTATAACAGCCAATGTCACCTGCCGCATGAATCTTTAACTTGTTCAGTACATAGTACACACCTCTGTGTGGACATCCCGGACATAAGATTGGTGGTCTTCCCGGTGCCTGCGCAGGCTTACTGATATCAAGTTCTTCTTTCAGAATTGCCTCACGGAGCATATTGGCACTGTATTCCCCCTGTACCGTGAAGATTTCTTTTCCGATTGCTTTGATGCCCCAGGATTTAACCTGTGTCTCAATCACCGGGTCCAGTTCTTCTACAACATATAAGGTATCTACTTTTGAAGCAAATTCTTCGATCAGCTTTCTTGGAAGCGGATTTACCATACCAAGTTTTAATACAGATGCTTCCGGAAGTGCTTCCTTTACATACTGGTATGGAATACCGCTGGTGATTACACCGATCTTTGTGTCATTCATCTCTACTTTGTTGATTGGAAGTGTATTAGCAGCTTCCGCAAGTTCGAGATTGCGCTTTTCAATCTCTACGTGGCGGAGTTTTGCATTTCCCGGCATCATAACATTCTTGCGGATATTCTTCTCATATGGTTTATCTTCTATTTCTTTGCGTTCGTTTAATTCTACAAGTCCCTGGGAATGTGCCAGTCTTGTTGTTGTACGGTAAACAAACGGACGGTCAAATTTCTCACTCAGATCAAATGCTACTTTGATAAATTCTTTTGCTTCTGAACTGTCTGAAGGCTCGATAACAGGGAGCTGTGCCGCACGTGCTACCATTCTTGTATCCTGCTCATTCTGAGAACTGTAAAGTCCCGGATCATCCGCAACAACAATGACAAGTCCTCCGTTTACACCCATATAAGAAACTGTATATGTAGGGTCTGCTGCCACATTAAATCCAACGTGCTTCATACAGGACATCGCACGTACCCCCGCTACAGATGCACCGATCGCTACTTCTGTCGCAACTTTTTCATTCGGTGACCACTCGCAGTATAAACTGTCTTTATATTTGACCAGGTTCTCACTGATCTCTGTACTAGGCGTACCTGGATATGCTGCCGAAACCTTTACTCCGGCCTCATATGCACCTCTGGCAATCGCCTCGTTTCCAAGCATAATTACTTTTTCTGACATACTTCTTTTCCATCCTTTCGTGTAAGCGGCATTCCATTTACGCCACCTTGTAATAGTATAACACAATACTTTCGCGAGTTAAAGCATTAATTTGGCAGAAACATGGTTTTTTATATATGTTTCTTGCAGCTATACTCATTCAGGTCTATACGAATGATTGCTACCGCTTTTTCAAGATTTGGATTTTTCTGGAATTCATCAAATGTTCTGCCGGTCTGGTGCTTCATGATAACATTCAGGGCCTTTAGCTTTTCTCTTGGATTATCGATAATACTTGCAGCTCCTTTTCCGATGATACTTGCATAGTAATAACTGTACTGACATGCGGTATCTCCTTCCACCAGTTCATGTCTATAATCAATTTCAACTCCGACATTTGCATTTTTTCTGATCAGATCGATCTTTTTTCCTTCTCTTGCACCATGGATATAAAGGATCACTTTTCCTTCTTCCCTTACGTATCCATAGTTCACCGGCACAATATACGGCCCGTTCTCATCCATGATCCCGATTCTGCACACCTTGCATTCATCAAAAATCTGTTGGATTTCTTCCATCTCTGTTACTTCTCTGTCTTTTCTTCTCATCCGCATACCCTCATTTCTGATTTATTCTTTTCCGATTCCTGTCATCATCCGACTTATTCCTTGAAGATAAATACCGGCATCGGCGGACAGTTCTTCCGGTTATAGTATTCATTGACGATCACGGTATACTCTTTTCCCGGAAGTGCTTTCACATATTCCAGGATTTTTTCTTTCTCTTCAAACCCGGTATCTCCGCCGCTGTAAATGCACAGGCTCATCATACCACCGTGTTTCAATATGCCAAGGCCTTTTCCGATTGCCTCAATACTGGTCCTGTATGTGGTTGCAAGATTATGATCGCCTCCCGGAAGATATCCGAAATTAAAGCAGATCACGTCTGCACTCTCTTTTCCGGCATACCGGTCCATATGTTCATGACCATCCAGAATTAATTCTGCCTGCATTTCTTTTCCATGCGTTTTCAGTAATTCTTTCGTCACATCCAGAGCTTCCTGTTGAATATCAAATGCAAGTACCTTTCCTTTTTTTCCGGCAAGCTCACACAGGAACAGGGTATCATTCCCCTTTCCCATGGTCGCATCGATATAATATCCGCCTTCTTCTGCCTGCGAGCGGATGATCTCGTGACACCAGTATGTGATCTGTGACTGTTTCATTCTTCCCATCTGTTATCTTTCTCCTGCTTTTTTGCTATCTGGCACTCTAAAAATCAAACAATGACAGCTGGTTCGATGCCGGAAGATCTGCAAGGATCCCAAGCTCTACCATCGTGTCAATAACGGTCTTACTTGCTTTTGTTCTCTGTCTGAAGTCATCCAGTGACAGATAAGTTCCGTCTTTAGATGCTTCTGCAACTGCCTCGGCAGCTTTTTCTCCCATACCGTCGATACTCGAAAGTGGCGGCATCAGCTTGCCGTTTACGATCAGGAACTTTGTCGCCTGTGCTTTGTAGATATCAAGCGGCTCAAATTCGAATCCTCTTGCATACATCTCCTGCACAATCTTCATATCCTTCATCGTATCCTGTTCTTTTTTACTGAGTGTCGCAGAACGGCGGTTGTAATCATCAATATAGTACTGAAGCTTTTCCTTCCCCTGGCACATGATCTCGTAAGAAAATGCATCTGCACGGATTCCAAAATACGCCCCATAATATGCCAGTGGATAGTTGATCTTACAGTATGCGATACGGTATGCCATCATAACGTATGCTGCCGCATGCGCTTTCGGGAACATGTATTTGATCTGTTCACAGGACCAGACATACCAGTCGGGTACATTGTGTTCTGCCATGTCTCTTTTGAACTCCGGCCATTCTTTACATTTTCCTTTTGCAACGGTTCCCTTACGGACACGCTCCATAATGGTAAATGATTCCTCACTGTCCATCCCCTTGTTGATCAGATAGGTCATGATATCATCACGGGTACAGATTGCCGTGGAAATGGTTGCCTTTCCGCTCCGGATCAGTTCCTGTGCATTATTCAGCCACACGTCCGTTCCATGTGACAGACCGGAGATACGGATCAGATCCGAAATTGTATTCGGCTTTGTATCCACTACCATCTGGATAACGAAATCAGTTCCAAATTCCGGGATCCCAAGGCATCCGACCGGACATCCGCCGATATCATCCGGCTTGATACCAAGTGCCGATGTATCATGAAACAAAGAAATTACCCCCGGATCATCCAGTGGGATCTTCGTAGCATCAAAACGGTTATCCGTCTCATTGTATTCGTTGTCCATCGCCGGGGAACTGATATATTCCTCCAGTGTCTTGATCATAGTCGGATCATCATGTCCGAGAATATCAAGCTTTAACAGGTTGTGGTCTATCGAATGGTAATCGAAATGTGTGGTGACGATATCCGTCGTCATATCATTCGCCGGATGCTGTACCGGTGTAAAAGAGTTGATCTCTTCGCCAAGCGGAAGTACAATGATTCCTCCCGGATGCTGTCCGGTACTTCGGCGGATTCCCGTACACCCCTGTACGATACGGTCAATCTCACATTTTCTTTTACCCTGTCCATGTTCTTCGTAATAATTCTTTACATAACCGAATGCGGTCTTGTCCGCCAGTGTACCTACCGTTCCGGCACGGAATGTCTGCCCCGCACCAAAGATAACCTCTGTATACTTATGCGCATTACTCTGATAATCTCCCGAGAAGTTCAGGTCAATATCCGGCTCTTTATTTCCCTTGAATCCAAGGAAAGTCTCGAACGGAATATCAAATCCATCTTTTATAAGCTTCTCTCCACATACCGGACATACACGGTCCGGCATATCCCATCCGCAGCCTCCGGCAAATTTCCTGACTTCTTCCGAATCAAAATCACTGTAATGACATTTCTTACAGTAATAGTGCGGACTTAATGGGTTAACCTCTGTGATTCCCGCCATGGTCGCTACAAAAGAAGATCCTACGGAACCACGTGAACCTACCAGATATCCGTCTTCCACTGATTTCCATACCAGTTTCTGTGCAATAATATACATAACGGCAAAACCATTGGATATGATTGAATTCAGTTCTCGCTCCAGACGCTCGGTAACGATCTCCGGAAGATTCTCTCCGTACATGGAATGTGCTTTATTATAACAGATATCACGGAGCATCTTGTCCGAATCCGGGATAACCGGCGGACACTTGTCCGGACGCACCGGCGTGATCTTTTCGACCATCTCCGCGATCTTCACCGGATTCTCGATGACAATCTCTCTTGCCTTTGCAGACCCCAGATATTCGAATTCTTCCAGCATCTCATCCGTGGTCCTAAGATACAGCGGCGGCTGATTGTCCGCATCACCAAAGCCCTTTCCTGCCATAATGATTCTTCTGTATACCTCATCTTCCGGATTCATGAAATGCACGTCACAAGTTCCGACAACCGGCTTATTGAACCGTTCACCAAGTGCGACGATCTTCCTGTTGATTTCTTTTAAGTCTTCCTCATTCTGTACCTTCGTGATCTTCGGGCTTTCAATCATAAACTGGTTGTTTCCAAGCGGCTGAATCTCCAGATAATCATAAAAGTTGGCGATCTTTGCAATGCGTTCTTCTGATTTGTCATTCAGTATTGCCTGATAAAGTTCTCCTGCCTCACAGGCACTTCCCACCAGAAGTCCTTCTCTGTATTTCGACAGTTCACTCTTTGGAATTCTCGGTCTTCTCGCATAATATTTCAGATGTGACATTGAGATCAGCGTATACAGATTCACGCGTCCCACTTCATTCAGTGCCAGAATGATCACATGGTATGATGGAAGCTTGCGGACAGCATCCGCATTATTTTCGCCGAACTGGTTCAGTTTTGCCAGGTCATAAATCCCCCTGTCTTTTAACATTTCTATAAATTTCACAAATATCTCTGCTGTTGCCCCGGCATCATCAACAGCCCTGTGATGATTTTCCAGCGAAATATGCAGTGCATTCGCCACTACATTCAGCTTGTACTTTGAAAGTGTCGGCAGAAGAATACGCGCCATCGCCACGGTGTCCACCGATGTGAAATCCGGCTGGATATCCTGATATCTGCAATTTTGTTCAATAAAGCTTACATCAAAGGATGCATTGTGAGCGACCAGTGCCGCATCACCGATAAATTCCAGGAATTGTGGAAGAACTGTCTCGATATCCGGTGCTCCTATAACCATCTGATCTGTAATACTGGTAAGCTGTGTGATCTGAAATGGAATCGGTACTTTCGGATTAACGAATGTGCTGAACTTATCAGTAATCTCTCCATGTTCTACCTTCACCGCACCAATCTCAATAATCTTATCCTTAATTGGACTGAACCCTGTCGTCTCAAGGTCAAATACTACATAAATATCATCCAGTGGCTGTCCCTTTTCATTCACTGCCACATCAGTCAGGTCGTCCACCAGGTAGCCTTCCACACCGTAAATCACTTTAAACGGATCATCCTTATCCAGCGACTCAATATAATGGTTCGCATCTGTAAACGCCTGAACGACACCGTGATCTGTAATCGCCATCGCCGGATGCCCCCAGTCATGCGCCTGTTTCAGCAATGTTGTTACATCAGTTACCGCATCCATATCGCTCATCTTTGTATGGCAGTGAAGCTCCACACGCTTTTCCGGTGCCGTATCCACTCTGGATTCTGTAAAATCACTGATCTTTTTGATTCCGACTACCGACTGGATATTCAGTTCCGAATCAAAACGGTCAACCGTTGTCACACCTTTTAATTTCAGGAATGCGCCATTCTTAATATCCCCCAGGATATCTGCCAGCTGATCATTCCGCACAAACATTTTCACCATAATAGAATCCGTAAAATCCGTAACTGCAAACATAATGATCGTCTTCTCGTTACGTATCTCTCTGGTCTCCATGCTGATGACTTTTCCGCGGATGGTAATCTCTCCCATCTCTCCCAGGACATTCTTAAGTTCTATCGTCTCATCGTCAAAATCACGTCCGTAGATAAGGTTTGGATCATCGGTAGCTTTACGTACAAAGGAATATCCACCTTTTCCGAATGAGCCGCCCTTCTTAAATCCACCTGAACTTCTTCCGCCACTTTTGGTATTGTTCCCGCTTTCTCCTGCTGAGTTGCTTTTTGCTTTGGTCTTTTCGTCTTTCTTCTCTTCTTTTTGTTCCAGTTCCTGTGCTTTCTTTGCTTTTACGGCCTGCGACTGTTCTCTGATTGCTTCGATTTCCTGCTCTAATTTCGCCTCGTTGTATTTCAGCTTGCTGTCTTTTGCTTTTTCATAAAGAACACGGATCTCCACAGGCCTGTGAAACCGTTCTTCAAACACATCTGAAAGATATGTAGATAGCGAATCCTTTTTTCCCTGTGCAACAATGGTATCAGTCAGTGTCAGACAGAGGATATTTCCGTTTTCAAATTCATAACTTGCATTCTGCAGCATATTCCGCTCTACTACGCTTCTTTGATCCAGTTCCATCAGGAAGCTGTCATAATATTCATTCATCAGATTTTCCGGTGTATACTGTTCTGAAAGATCATACTGCTCTTTTACCGACACCTGGATATGACTTCTGGCAAACAGCTGCTGTTTTAGCAGGCGTTCTACTTCGTAAATATGTTTTTTCTGGATCAGATGTCTGCTGTAAAGGCTGACACGGATAAAATCCCTTGTTGAATTGGTAGAAACTTTCGTCACTTCCACACCCTGAAACATCATCTGTATATCATCTTTTACTTTTAACGTCGGAAATACCTCAAAAAACGGTTTACTCATTCCAGTGTAACAACTCCTGTCTTAACGTTTCCAATAATTCTTCTTCTTTTACTTTTTTGACAATTTCACCTTTCTTGATCAAAAGACCTTCTCCGCATCCTCCGGCAATTCCGATATCTGCTTCTTTTGCTTCTCCAGGTCCGTTTACCACACATCCCATAACAGCAACTTTAATATCCAGTGGAATATCCGCCACCATATCCTGCACCTGATTTGCGAGTCCGATCAGATCAATCTTGGTTCTTCCACAGGTCGGGCAGGATACTACTTCTATTCCACCCTTTCTAAGTCCCAGTGTCTTTAAGATCAGCTTGGCCGATTTGATCTCTTCTACCGGGTCTCCGGTAAGAGATACACGAATCGTATCTCCAATCCCCTGACTTAAGATCAGTCCGAGTCCGATCGATGATTTTATATTTCCTGCAAGTAATGTTCCTGACTCTGTAATACCGACATGCAGCGGGTATGGACATTGCGGTGCAAGCAATTCATGCGCTTTTACACACATCATCACATCTGAAGATTTGATACTTACTACAAGATTATCATATCCCATATTTTCGATCAGATGCACTTTATCCAGTGCACTTTCTACCAGTCCTTCTGCTGTCACTCCATGGTATTTCTCTACCAGATGTTTTTCAAGCGATCCACTGTTCACTCCGACACGTATCGGTATATGATATTCTTTTGCTTTTTCTACCACTGCTCTGACTCTTTTTTCATCTCCGATATTTCCCGGATTGATACGGATCTTATCCGCTCCGTTTTCGATTGCTGCAATTGCCAGGCGATAATCAAAATGTATATCCGCCACCAGTGGAATATGGATCTGCTTTTTAATCTTGCTGATACTTTCTGCCGCTTCCATCGTTGGCACTGCCACACGAATGATATCACATCCTGCTTTTTCAAGTCTTAAAATCTGTGCCACACATGCTTCTACATCTTCCGTCTTTGTATTTGTCATAGACTGGATCGCAATTTTTTCTCCACCACCGATGCATACATCCCCAATTTGTACTTTTCTGGTTTTATTCCTGTAGTTATCCATTTATTTTCCTCCTTTTTCCATATCCATGCAGAGAACTTGCCACTGGCAACTTCTCTTGCATACTTTGGTATCTACATAACCTGCCACTGGCAGCTTCTATTTCATACTTTGGTATGTATAACAAACACCCCTCTATACACTGCATAGAGGGGCCCTCATCTATTTTTTATTGAACATCATCTGCTCACCATATTCACGTTCTGTCAATGTCATTGTTCCGCCATCAATACTGTATTCAAATGTCGTTCCTATCGACTGCACTGCATTCTTTAACGTCTCTTCTGTATACTGACCATTTGATTTTTCTGCAATTTCCTGAATCTTATTATCATCCTCCTGAATGGATATCGTCTTGGATTCCTTACTGAGCGTATATGTCATCGGGACTTGCGTTTCTTCTCCATCCCCGGATGCCGGAAGTATAACTGTCATCTGTCCGTTCCGACCGATCTTAAGATCCATATTACCGTCTTCATCTGTCCATGATCCCTCCAGTGGGTTTCCTGTAAACATCTTCATTAAAAGAAAGATTGCTATAATTACGATCAGGACAGATGTAACAGCCGTAACGACTGTCCATATCTTACTTCTTTTTGCCTCATCATTGTTTGCTATCATCTATCCATTTCCTTTCTTTAATAATTCTATTTTTTAGTATTACCATCATATTAAATTATATGTGGTTTTTACTTTCATGTCAACGACGGGGTGATCGTTTGTTTCTTCTTTCATTACTCATCAATCTCTACTAACAGATAAAATCCTCTGTCTGTCTGTTCGATTTTCTGTATTTTTCCCTTTCTTGACTTTATTCTCTGTCTTGTACGATAAATTCCTGACATCGCAATGGATGGCTCTACAAGATAAGTGTACTGACCTGTCACAGCACTTCTTTCACTGATCTCAACTTCCTGTCCTTCCGTTACCAGTCCTTCTCTTTCCATTTTAAAACGTTCTACTCTCACTTTATCTGCTTCCTTCTCTTAATATTCACTTCACTCTGTTTGTTCTCCACTTATGCACTTTCGCCTCTTTTTGTTCCATTTCGGCACATCTGCGACACATTTCGTTGAGAATCGACACTTTCCATGTTCCGAAGTGCAACCCTTGGTAAAATATACCAATCAATTTAGGAGGTATCCGACATGCCATTTTCTGAAAAACTAAAAAAATTACGTGAAGAAAATCATTATACCCAGAAATATGTTGCAAAACATCTCAATGTTGCACGTTCTACCATTGCCGGGTATGAAACAAAGAATCGTCAGCCTTCTCACGAAAAACTGACGATTCTTGCTGAGCTTTTTCATGTTTCAGTTGATTATCTGCTGGACGATGATATCAGTGAAATCACACTTTCCGATAAATCAACGGCTCAAAAATCAGAGCACTATCTTCTCACCCATTTTCACCGCTTATCTAATTCTTCTAAAAAAGAATTGTTAAACTTTCTTCAATACCTGGAACAGCGGGATGAATCCACACGCAACAAATCAGCTCTTTAATCCTGCATTATTTCACAAAACGGTGATAAATATAATCATTTGCTTCTTTTTCCTGACTGTCATCCAGAGGCATTAACTGAACTTCCCCGTACTTTCTTTCGAGCGCTTTCTGGATCAGATAGTCACTCACCTGTGGATTCTTTGGAAGCAACGGACCATGCAGATAAGTACCGATTACATTTTTGTAAACTACGCCTTCATAGCCGCTTTTCCCGTCATTCCCCGCTCCGTATAATACTTTTCCAAATGGTTTATTTCCATTGAGGTATGTTCTTCCCCCATGATTTTCAAATCCAACCACCGGCATATCTACAAGATCACTGTCCAGTACAATATTATCTATGAGACGTCCCTCTTCCTGTTCCGTATAAATGTCAACCAGATTCAGTCCCTCGATCATTCCGGCATCTGTCTTATAATATTTTCCAAGAAGCTGATATCCTCCGCATACTGCAATAACAACTCCTCCGTCTTCCACATAATCCTTGAATTCACTTTGAATCTCAAGAAGACTTTTACATACGATTGCCTGTTCACGGTCTGAACCTCCGCCTAACAGTACAATATCCAATTTTGAAAAATCAATCTGATCCCCTGTATTAAACTCTATCGTCTCTGCTTCAATTCCACGCCAGATACATCGTTTCATCAGACATGCGATATTCCCTCTGTCGCCGTACAGATTCAAAAGATCTGGATACAGATGCCCTATCGTAATTTTCATATCTTTTGTATCCATTATCTTTCTTCCTCCATCTTTTTCAATACATTTCTGGTACTGAACAGAGCCGTATAATTCACCAGTACATACAGGTTGCCACAGCCATCTTCAACCCTTTCCCGGATTGCCTTTTCAACATCTGCTTCCAGCATAGATGGGATGTCCACATATTTCATACGAAGTCTCATATCCTGACAACGGATACCGCTTACTGTAATCGAATTCACATTAGCACCCTTAAATCTGTCAAAGTCCACATCCCAAAGCCACGAAACATCCGTTCCATCCTGTGCATTGTCATTGATCACAATGATCACATCCTTCATGGAATCATCCTGCATAACCGCTGAGATATTCTGATTGAATCCTGCCGGATTCTTCGCAAGATTCAGCACGATCTTTGTGCCTTTTACCTCAAACTGCTCCATACGTCCGTTTTCCGGGTTGAAATCTGTTAGCATATCCTGAAAATGCTCCAGCCCAAGCCCTCCGGTTCTTCCAGCCGCGTAGGCTGCCAGAATATTATATACATTATAGAAGCCTTTATAATTGGCCTCCAGGCGTCTGCCATCTACCGTAAACGCAAGATGGTCGCTGACTGCCACATCCGATGCATCATATTCAATTGCCGGACGCTTAAAATCACAGCCTGTACATGCATAATCGCCAAGCTGGCTGTAGTGATAGAAATTATATTTTAACGGTGCTCCGCATTTCTTACAGAAACGTCCCTCTCTGATCTCATGGGAATCCTTATCATCCACTACCTTTTCACTGATTCCGTAAGTTACATACGGATTACCGCTTTCCATTGCAAGGTAAGCAGACAATGCATCATCCCCGTTCACGATCACCTTCATCTTTGGTGCACTCTGCATCACTTCTTTTAAGATATTCATTGTAATGTCGATCTCACCGTAACGGTCAAGCTGGTCACGGAACAGATTCGTCAGTACCATATAATCCGGCTTAAAGTGTGGAAATACCCTTCTTGTCGAAGCTTCATCAATCTCGATACATGCATAATCCGCATCCAGATTACCACTTAAACCCGCACCTAATACAAAGGCTGCCACAACACCATTCAACATGTTGGAACCGGTATGGTTACAGATTACTTTATAACCTTCCTTCTCGATTGCTGCACAGAGCATATTGTTGGTTGTCGTCTTTCCATTGGTTCCACATACAATAAAAATGTCTTTTCTGACTTGTCCCGCAAGATCATGCAGGATGCTTGGATCAATCTTCAGTGCAATCTTTCCCGCCCAGGTCACGCCCTGGCGGTGAAAGATATGTACACTTGCTTTTTCACTTATCTTCGCTGCCCATACGGCCAGCATTCTGCGTACTCCCATAATTACCTATTTCCCGATCAGTTCTTTGATATTTTCCGGTTCCGGCATCGAACGGATCGCACCTTTTTTCATTGTGATCAGTGCTGCACCTGCATTCGCATATGTCAGAATCTCTTTTAATTTTGCCTCATCCAGATTATCCAGACCGTACTTTAATACACCGTTGATCGAACATCCGCAGAATGTATCTCCTGCTCCTGTGGTCTCAATTGCTTTCACCGTAAATCCCGGCTGCTCTACACGAAAGTTTTTATAGTAGGCTCTGCTTCCTTCTTTTCCCATCGTCAGGAAGATAAGAGGAATCTGATACTTTTCCTGAAGATACTTAATTCCTTCATCATAATCTTCTTTTCCTGATACAAACTGGATCTCATTGTCAGAGATCTTCAGTACGTCACAATTTTCGAAGCCATATTCCATCTGTGCTTTCGCTTCATCCAGAGTCTTCCACAGCGGCGGACGTAAGTTCGGATCAAATGTGATCATGCAGCCTGCTTCTTTAGCGACTGCAAGTGCCTTCTTTGTTGCACTCTTCACCGGCTCATCTGTCATAGAAAGTGTTCCAAAGTGAAATACCTTTGACTGGCGGATCAGATCATAATCTACTTCCTCTTCCTTCAGCATCATATCAGCTCCCGGTTTGCGGTAAAAAGAAAATTCTCTGTCACCATCCGGAAAAGTATGTACAAAAGCCAGTGTCGTGTGGATATCCTGATCCATCACAAGTCCTTTTGCTTCTATTCCGATATTTGTAATCGTATCTCTTAACAGTTTACCAAACTGGTCATCCCCAACTTTTCCAATGAATGCGGTTTTTCTTCCAAGTTTGTTCAACATTGCAAGCACATTACACGGCGCACCACCCGGGCAGGCTTCAAACAACTGATTTCCCTGCTCACTTTCCCCATTCACTGCAAAGTCGATCAGCATTTCTCCAAGTGCTGTTACGTCATATATCTTTTCCATCCTAAAATCTCCTTATCCTAAATCTTACACTTGTTTCATATTTCATTTTATCATAGAATTTTACATTTTTAAAGACACAGGCTCTTAAAGTGCATATTTGCCAATTCTTACAAAAATTCCGTTATTTTTTTGTCATTTTGCCTATTTACGAATCCGAAAATGATTGATAAAATAATAACAAATAATACAGTTACCTGATGTATTATTTTATTATGTGAAACGACGATTTCGCAAATTGTTCGTGTTTGGATGGTACTACCCCTCCCACGAACCCTCTCTTGATAGCGTTTTGTAAGAAAGTCACATGAGAAGTTTCCGCCAAAACTTTTCATGTGACTTTCTTCATTTATTGTCTACAGAACTTGCCACTGGCAGGTTCTGTAGATAATTCTTCTGTTTTTATTTTAACATTCTTCAGCAATTTTATAGATCAGCTTTTCTGTATCTTCCCATCCAATACATGGATCTGTGATCGATTTTCCATAGATCATATCAGCCGATATATCCTGTCTGCCTTCTTCCAGGTAACTTTCTACCATAACTCCTTTAATCATCTTCTTAAGATCCGGGTTATATCTGCGCGAATGCAGTACCTCACTTACAATACGAATCTGTTCTTTATATTTCTTGTTTGAATTCGAATGATTCACATCAATCACTGCTGCCGGATTCTTAATATCTTTTTTCTGATATAATTCCCAGAGTCTTACACATTCTTCATAATGGTAATTTGGTATGCACTGTCCGTACTTGTCAACTCCGCCACGAAGGATCGTGTGTGCAAGTGGATTACCAGACGTCGTTACATCCATCGTTCTGTAAATGAACCGGTGTCCCATCTGTGCTGCTACGATCGAGTTGAGCATTACAGAAAGATCTCCACTGGTCGGATTTTTCATTCCAACCGGAATATCCATACCACTTGCCGTCAGCCGGTGCTGCTGATTCTCCACCGATCTTGCACCCACTGCCTCATAGGAAAGGATATCATCCAGATAACTTCTGTTTTCCGGATATAACATTTCATCCGCTGCTGTCAGTCCGCTTTCTTTCATTGCACGAATATGCATCTTACGGATTGCCATAATTCCAGCATACAGATCCGGAGCTTTATCCGGATCTGGCTGATGAAGCATTCCCTTATATCCTTCACCGGTCGTCCTTGGCTTATTGGTATAGATTCTCGGAATCAATACCAGGCGGTCTTTTACCTTTTCATTTACCTTCGCCAGACGGCATACATATTCACATACAGAATCTTCATTATCTGCCGAACAAGGTCCGATGATCACTGCGAATTTATCGGATTTTCCGGTAAAAATATCACGTATTTCTGCGTCTCGTTCTTTCTTTAACTGAATCAGTTTCTCTGACAGCGGATATTCTTCTTTCAGTTCTGCCGGTGATGGCAGAACTTTATTTACTTTCATAGACATATCTTTTCCCTTATCTTTATCCTAACAGATGTACCCCTCCAAGAAGTACATACGATATAAACCACATAATTACAGTTGCCATACAAATTCCAATGATAACAGCCGGAAATGCTTTCTTAAATTTCATTCCCAGAAGTGCTGCAATCAGAGACCCTGTCCATGCGCCGGTTCCCGGAAGAGGGATTCCCACGAATAACACCAGTCCCCAGAATTCATATTTTTCAATCTGGTCCTTCTGCCGCATCGCCTTGGATTCCAGTTTATCCACCAGCGGCTTGAATGTTTTCGTTCCCTTCATCCAGTTAAATACCGGTGTGATCAGAAGCAAAATAAATGGAACCGGAATGATATTTCCGATAATGCAAAGTGGAATCGCAGTCGATACCTTTACTCCAAGGATCGGTCCTGCAACAAGCAGCGCCCCGCGAAGTTCAAGGATCGGGATCATCGAGATCAAAAATACGATCACTTCTTTACTCACACTTCCGCTTAACGCATCAATAATCCCATGTATTAACGTATTGGTCATAAGAAACTCCTCTTATTTATTCATATATTTTTTCAGAAATGCAAACATTGCTTCCATCTCTTCTCTGGTTCCCACAGTGATACGCATATACTGTTCAATTCTTTCACTGCCCCAGAAACGCACATAGATGTCATTCTCTTTCAGTGCTTCAAATAATTCTTTTGCATCATAATCCGGATGCATGGCAAAGATGAAGTTCGATTTGGAATCCAGACAGTGGAATCCTAGATTCTTTAACTCTTCTTTCGCCCATTCCCGTGTCTCGATAATCTTATTCACACATTCTTCAAAATATGCCTTATCTTTCACCGCTTCCACACCGCATACCAGTGATGTCTGATTCATGGTGTAAGAGTTGAAAGAATACTTTGCATCATTCAGATACTTGATCAGTGTCGGATTACTGATCGCGTAACCAATACGCATTCCTGCCATTGATCTTGCTTTTGAAAACGTCTGAACGATGATCAGATTTTCATATTTATCGATCAGTTCTATTGCAGAACGTCCTGCGAAATCAACGTAAGCTTCATCCACGATCACAATTACATCCTGATTGTGTGCGATAATATCTTCTACATCAACCAGATCTTCATAAAGTCCTGTCGGTGCATTCGGATTTGGGAAGATCACACCACCATTTTCTTTGTAATAATCTTCTTTTACAATCTTAAAGTTCTCGTCAAGCTTCTGGCATTCATACGGAATGCGGTACAGATCTGCCCATACCTTATAGAAAGAATAGGTGATATCCGGAAAAAAGATTGGTTTCTCTGAGTTAAAAAATGTCAGGAAACACATGGATAACACATCATCCGATCCTACTCCTACGAATACCTGATCCGGATTCACATGATAAAAATCAGCCAGCGCATTTACGAGTGGTGCCGCCGTCGGATCCGGATACAGACGCAGACGGTCTGTATTCATCTCCTCCAACGCCTTTGTCACGCCCGGTGCAGGTGCGTATGGGTTTTCATTGGTATTCAACTTGATTACTTTGCGCTGTGGCTGCTCGCCCGGCACATACGGTTCTACTTTTCGAATGTTCTTTTCAAATGCTTTCATGCTGCTCTCCTAGAAATATTCTTTCGCCAGTTCTTTGAATTTTGGAAGGGAATTCACGATTGTCTCATGTGATACGCAGTACGCAAGTCTTACATATCCAGGGCATGCAAACGAACTTCCCGGCACGATCAGAATATTATATTTCTTTGCAGCCTCACAGAATTCCTTCTCATTCGGAACCGGTGATTTCACAAACAAATAAAATGCTCCCTGTGGCTTAATGCACTCAAATCCGCACTCTTTCAGTCCGTTATACAGATCTTCTCTGTTGCGATCATAGAAAGAAAGGTCTGTCTTTTCATTCAGGCATTTTTCTACTACCTTCTGCTGCAGTGTCGGTGCATTAACAAATCCGAGGATACGTGTTGCGACATTGGCTGCGGAAAGTACTTCTTCACTGTCTTTTAATTCATCCGGAATAACCAAGTATCCGATACGTTCTCCCGGAAGTGACAATGATTTGCTGTAGGAGTATCCCACTACGGTATTGTCATAATATTTTGTGAGATACGGAACTTCTACTCCGTCATAAGCCAGCTCACGATAAGGCTCGTCGGAGATCAGAACGATGTCTGTTCCGAATTCTTTCTGCTTTGCCTCCATGATAGCGGCGAGCTTTTTGATCGTCTCTTCGGAATATACAACACCAGTCGGGTTGTTCGGATTATTGACGATAACGGCTTTTGTCTTTGGTGTGATCTTTTGTTCAAATTCATCCAGTTTTGGCTGGAAGTCAACGGTATTCGGTGAGATTTCTACCAGTACACCATCGTAGTTGTTCGTATAAGAACGATATTCTCCAAAATATGGTGCAAATGCGATCACTTCATCTCCCGGATTGATCAGCGCTTTCAAGATAACATTTAATCCACCGGCTGCACCAACCGTCATGACAATATTTTTGCCTTCAAAATGCGTATCAAAACGCTTATTTAAAGAATCAGCTACTGCCTCTCTTACATCTGCATATCCGCAGTTGCTGTTGGTATATCCGTGAAGTACGATTGGATCTTCCTCACTTACGATCTCAATGATCGCATTCTTCACGGCCTCCGGTGCCGGCACGTTCGGATTGCCCAGACTGAAATCAAATACATTCTCAGCTCCGTAAATTCCTGCCAGACGGTTACCTTCCTCAAACATTGCACGGATAGCCGAACTGTTGGCTACCATATTTTTCATCTTATCCGCTATCATTTTGTTGCTCCTTTCTCACTACAAGTCTTTCATTTGTAAGTCTTAGCCCTGCGCTTTCTCTGTCACATCACCCTTTTCTACCATAAAAGCTGGACGGTAAGAAAGCTTTGCCTTTCTAAGGCCTTCTGCTCCGGTATCATCTTCCCGGTTTACATATTTATAGTTCATGCATTCATGCTCTACAAACTGCTGATTGATCATCGTATATGCGCCCTGTACATCGGCATATGCTTTTTCAATATGCACGACATAAGTGTCTTCGCATATCGGCTCTCCGATCGTAAATGCAACAACTTTACCATCGATCCTTAAGACTCCTCCCGTCAGATGAAGTTCTTCAAACAGTCTCAGGGAATTCAGTGCTACGCACATCTCTCCCCTTTTTTCATCATCATCTTCACAGTCATTCTCTGTCCGCCACTTAAGTGCCATCTGGAAACATTCTTCCAGATTATCTTTTGTCATACTTTCATAAGACCAGCGGTCTTCGAACAGGCTTTTGAATTTGTTGATATGATTCCGCTTTCCGTGAAGTTTCTTTCCCGAAAGTGTTGCCAGTTTCTCAGATTCATAGACGTAATCTGCAGAATCTCTGTCGTATTCAATCTGGAATCTTCCCGGATACCACTCCTCTAACTGGGCAAAATATTCCGGTGTCACATTGTACATCAGGAATGGCCTGCCCTTCGCTTTGGAATATTCCATCATCTCTTCCAGTGCATTCTTCACATCTTCCGGTGCTCCGGCCGGGTAGGCAAAGGATACGTGATTCTCATCCTCACTTTTGAATACCAGTGCATTCTTGATGATCGCCCATTTTACCGGATACTGTCTGGACCAGAGATACACATTGGCAAATGTTCTCTCACAGCTTCTGCTGGTATGATGTTCAAAGTAATGTGAGATAATCTCCTGATCCTCTAATTCTGCACGTTTAAACTGTGTTGCTCCCATATTCTGTATTTACCTTCTTTAATTTTCCGGATTCTTTCTAAAATCTTATATTCCGGCTTCTTACATTTCTTCATTCATATTTGCAAGTTTTGCTGCCTGATCAGCCGCGATACAAGCATCAATGATCTCCTGAATATCACCGTTCATGATCTTATCCAGTTTGTATAATGTAAGTCCGATACGGTGATCTGTCACACGTCCCTGTGGGAAGTTGTAAGTACGGATCTTTTCCGATCTGTCTCCGGTACCGATCTGGCTCTTTCTTGCTTCTGCTTCTGCATCATGACGTTTCTGGCATTCCAGATCATATAACTTCGCGCGTAAAAGAGCGAACGCTTTGTCTTTATTCTGTAACTGAGATTTCTCTGTCTGGCTGTAGATTACAATTCCTGTCGGATAATGTGTCAGTCGTACAGCAGAGTCCGTGGTATTGACACACTGTCCACCGTTACCAGATGCACGCATAACATCGATACGGATATCTTTCTCATCAATCTGGATATCTACATCTTCTGCCTCCGGCATCACCGCTACTGTAATCGTAGAGGTATGGATACGTCCACCGGATTCGGTCTCCGGTACACGCTGTACACGGTGTACCCCGGATTCGTATTTCATCTTGGAATAAGCACCTTTACCATCGATCATGAATGTTACATTTTTCATTCCGCCGATACCGATCTCTTCACATTCTACCAGCTCGACTTTCCATCTCTGGCTTTCTGCATAATGCATATACATACGGTAGATCTCTGCCGCAAAAAGTGCAGCCTCATCTCCGCCTGCACCGGCACGGATCTCAACGATAACGTTCTTTTCATCGTTAGGGTCCTTTGGAAGAAGAAGGATCTTCAGTTCCTGTTCCAGTTCTTCTACACGTTTCTTGTTATCATTCAACTCTTCTTTTGCAAGTTCACGCATCTCTTCATCGGACTCTTCCTCTAACATCTCAAGGCTGTCCTCAATTGCCTGCTTGCATTCTTTGTATTCATTATACGCCTCTACAATCGGAGTCAGATCATTTTGCTCTTTCATAAGTTTGCGGAAGCGGTTCTGGTCATTTGCCACATCCGGTTCCTGAAGTTCATTTAATATCTCATCCAGACGGATGCGCAGATCTTCTAATTTATCAAACATGGTATTTCCTCCTTAACATTACTCTTTATTGTACCTTCCCATAACTACGCGGTCAAGTCCCGCTAAATCCTTTTTTATCTCGATTTCCTCATATCCTTCTTTTTTCAAAAGTTCTGATACATCTTTTCCCTGATCAAAGCCAATCTCGAACAGGATATATCCTCCCTTGTTCAGATATCTTATACTGTCTTTTACGATCAGGCGATAAAAATAAAGTCCGTCCTCTTTTCCATCCAGCGCAATCCATGGATCATGAAGTTTTACTTCCTCATCCAGACGACTGATTTCTTCTGTCCTGATATAAGGCGGATTAGACACGATCATATCGTATTTTCCGGTGACAGATTCAAACAGATCACTTTTTATAAATCTTGCATCTGTTCCCAGACGGCTGTTGTTTTCTCGTGCAACTTTCAATGCCTCTTCCGAAATATCGCAGCCGGTTCCTTTCAGATGCATCTGTTTTTTTTCGCCGAATTTCAAAATACTTTCCAGAATACATCCCGAACCGGTACACATGTCCAGGATCTGCATATCTGGTCTGATCCGTTTTAAAGCCTCTTCTACCAGAATCTCTGTATCCTGTCTTGGAACCAGCACATTTTCATTCACTTTAAAATTTAATCCCATGAATTCCTGTTCACCGGTAATATGCTGAAGTGGAATTCTTCTTGCTCTTGTGCAGATATCTTTCTGATAGCTTTCTGCTTTTTCTTCTTCTACTTCTCTGTCCGGGTCTGCCAAAAATACTGCTCTGCTGATTCCGGTCTTATATTCAAGCAGATACCAGGCATCCAGTTTTGCTTCCCGTATCCCTGCCTTTTCAAGTTTTTCTGTTCCACTCTGGTAGAGATTACGAAGTGTGAAAATTTTCCCGTTCATACGCCCTCCAGTCAAATACAGCTTCTACTGCCTGTATCGCTACTTCTATCATATCATCATCCGGTTCACTGGTTGTCATCATCTGAATTGCCATTCCCGGCTTACTTAACAGATTGACCAGGGCATTTTCACTGTTCCCCGCCAGTTTCAACACCTCATAAGAGATTCCGGCGATCACCGGAAGCAGTGCAATACGGACAACCACCCGCATCAAAGGCGATTCCACCCGAATCAGCAACAGTAAAATAATACTGATCGCCAGCACAAAAAACAGAAAACTTGTCCCACATCTTTTATGCTGTCTCGAACTTTTCCTTACATTCTCCACCGTAAGCGGCAGCCCATGTTCAATACAGTTGATACACTTATGCTCCGCACCGTGGTACATAAATGTTCTCTGAATATCCTCCATTCTGGAAATCAGCAAAATATACACAATAAAAATTCCAATCCGGGCAACACCTTCTATCACGGTTCTAAGATGATACGACGGAATAACCGGTTTCATAAGTGTCGACAGAAAATACGGCAATATCATAAAGATTGCAACTGCTGCAACAATGGAAAAGGCAACCGTTCCTGCCATCATCAGGTTCTCTTGCTTTTCTTTCTTTTTCAGATCTTTTCCGGAAAGCTCTTTTTCTTCTTCCTCTTCGTAAAAACTCGCCGAAAAAGTCAGCGTCTTGATTCCAAGTACCATGGAATCAATAAAATTAAAAACCCCCCGGACAAAAGGAATCGTAGTCAGTTTTTTCCAATTGCCGGTAATACTGTGAAACGTCTCTGTCTGAACAAAGATCTCTCCGTCCGGTTTTCTGACAGCCACAGCATAACGATCCTGATTCTTCATCATGATTCCCTCTAAAACTGCCTGTCCGCCGATATTTGATGATTTCATATATTCTCCTTATACCACATCTTCTGGAACAAAGACTATCTCTTGCCCGAAGATCTATTGTAATGAAAAAAGGGTTGAGATTCAAAAACCTCAACCCAATACTTGTAATCTTATTTGTCCATTCCGTATTTCTTATTGAACTTATCAACACGGCCACGAGCCTGAGTTGCTTTCTGCTGTCCTGTATAGAATGGATGACATTTAGAACAGATTTCTACGTGGATTTCTTCACTTGTAGATCCTGTTACGAATGTATTTCCACAGTTACAAGTTACAGTTGCCTGATAATAATTTGGATGTATTCCTTCTTTCATGATTTTCACCTCTTCTTTATTTTTTGACACGCACTTAATGTGCAGTAAATTTCTTTTATTTACACAGCTCGTTCATTGTAACACAAGAATCAAGTTTTGTCTAGATAAATTTTGTCTTTTTTACCATTTGTATTAATTCTTCATTATTCCGCGTTCTTGAGAACATATTCAGTATGTTATCTACCGCCTCTTCCGGACGCAGTCCGTTCAGTGCTCTTCTCATACTTTCAACAGCTTCCTGTTCCTCTTTTGAAAGCAGAAGATCTTCTCTTCTTGTTCCTGATTTTAAGATATCAATAGCAGGAAACATTCTTTTTTCGGAAAGCTTGCGGTCCAATACCAGTTCCATATTACCGGTTCCTTTAAATTCTTCATATACAACATCGTCCATCTTGCTTCCCGTATCCACAAGTGCCGTTGCCAGTATTGTAAGACTTCCGCCTTCTCTCATATTTCTCGCCGCACCAAAGAAACGCTTCGGCATGTGAAGTGCTGCAGGATCAAGTCCTCCGGATAATGTTCTTCCTGACGGAGGTACTGTAAGGTTATAAGCTCTTGCCAGTCTTGTAATACTGTCAATCAGGATCATGACATCTTTTTTGTGCTCTACCAGTCGTTTGGCCCGTTCGATCACCATCTCTGATACACGCTTATGGTGCTCAGGAAGCTCATCAAACGTAGAATAGATTACTTCTACATTCGGTCCCTCTATTGATTCACGGATATCCGTTACTTCTTCCGGACGCTCATCGATCAGAAGAATCAAAAGATGTACTTCCGGATTATTCTTTTGTACGGATAATGCAACCTGCTTTAATAAGGTTGTCTTTCCTGCTTTCGGTGGTGAGACGATCATACCTCTCTGTCCTTTTCCGATCGGAGACATTAAATCCATAATGCGCATTGCAGTACTTGTCTTTCCACATTCCAGACTCAGTCTTTCATTCGGAAAGATTGGTGTCATATCTTCAAAATTTTTTCTGTGCATAGCCTTCATAGGATCCATCTCATTGATCTTTGAAAGATATAAAAGTGCACTGAATTTTTCCTGCTGTGTTTTGATTCTTGTATTTCCTTCCAGTATATCTCCTGTTTTCAGATTAAATCTTCGGATCTGAGACGGAGATACATAGACATCGTTTTCCCCCGGCAGATAATTAGCACTTCGGATAAATCCATAACCATCCTGCATAACTTCAAGAATCCCATGTGCCGTAATTCCACTGTCCAGCTTATCTATATCATGTACTTCTTTATCTCCTGTATTAGCAGATAATTCTTTCACGGTTTCTCGTGCCGATTTCTTTTCTTTTTCATCTTCTTCCAGCATACGCTCTATCAGTTCTGCCTTTTTCATGGTGGAAATTCCCTTTAATCCTCTTGCTTTAGCGAGATCTTTTAACGTCGCCAGCGGAAGAGATTCATATTTTTCTCTCATCATATTAGTCCTTTCACATCAAACTGCTTTCATTCTAGTTTCTTCATTTATTAAGTAGCATCTCTTACTTTACTGGAAAATCACGTCAGAAATGACGATACTATTTGAAACATGGAGATATTATACTACATCTTTGTTCTTTTTTAAAGTTCTTTTTCATAACGGTATATCTATTCTACCCAATTCCTCTTTTGTGCGTATATTGACTTGAACTTCTATGAATGATATGATTAAACAAACTTATGAAAAGGTGGTATCCATAAAATGACGAATAGTGAAAAAGCCCTGAAAATGCACGAAGAATGGCATGGAAAGATTGAAACTTGTGCAAAATCCCACGTAAATTCACGTGAAGATCTTGCAATTGCCTATACCCCTGGTGTTGCAGAACCTTGTAAGGTAATCGCAAAAGATCCCGAGGCTGCCTATACTTATACTATGAAATCCAATACTGTAGCTGTTGTTTCTGACGGAAGTGCCGTACTCGGTCTTGGTAATATCGGTGCTCTTGCGGCAATGCCTGTTATGGAAGGAAAGGCTGTTCTTTTTAAAGAATTCGGTGGTGTCAACGCTGTACCGATCTGTCTTGACACACAGGATACTGAAGAGATCATCAAAACAGTTGTAAATATCGCCCCTGCTTTCGGAGGGATCAATCTGGAAGACATCAGTGCTCCAAGATGCTTTGAAATCGAAGAACGACTGAAAGAACTGCTGGATATTCCTGTATTTCATGATGACCAGCACGGAACTGCTATCGTAGTTCTTGCCGGAATCATTAATGCTATGAAAGTAACCGGAAAAGATAAGGAATCTTCCAAAGTTGTCGTAAATGGTGCCGGTTCTGCCGGAGTTGCTATTACCAAACTGCTCCTGACCTACGGCTTTAAACATGTCACCATGTGCGACATAAATGGAATTCTCGGAAAAGATTCCAAAGACCTCAACTGGATGCAGGAGAAGATGGTTGAAGTAACCAACCTGGAACAGAAAACCGGTAAACTCGCCGATGCATTAAAAGGCGCTGATATTTTTGTCGGCGTATCGGCTCCGAATATTGTTACACCGGAAATGGTTGCTTCTATGAACAAAGATGCCATCTTATTTGCCATGGCCAATCCGGTACCTGAGATCATGCCGGATATTGCAAAAGCTGCGGGCGCTAAAGTAGTAGGAACCGGCCGTTCCGACTTCCCGAACCAGGTAAATAACGTGGTTGCTTTCCCTGGTATCTTCAAAGGTGCTCTCGAGGGACGTGCTACTGCCATCACCGAAGATATGAAACTGGCTACTGCAAAAGCAATCGCAGGTCTTGTTCCTGATGAAGAGCTGAATGAAAATAATATTCTTCCTGAAGCATTTGACCCACGTGTTGCAGATGTTGTAAGCCGTGCTGTAAAGGAACTGATCTGATATGACCGTACACTGGGGAGAAAAAAGATACTATTCTCTGGATTATTATCTGAAAAAGACTTATGGTGAAAAGCTCTATAAGATATCTCTCGACGGCGGCATGACATGTCCAAACAGGGATGGTACCCTCGGAACCCACGGTTGCATTTTCTGCAGCCGTGGGGGTTCCGGCGATTTTGCCGCCAGTCGTACTCTGTCTGTCACAGAGCAGATTGAAGCCGGGAAGCAGCAGTCTGCAAAAAAATATACCGGATCATCTTACATTGCTTATTTTCAGGCATATACCAACACTTATGCTTCTTTAGAATATCTGGAAACATTATATATGGAAGCAATTACACATCCTGATATCCGGATTCTTTCCATAGCTACCAGACCGGATTGTCTAAGCGAAAAGATTCTGGATCTCCTGGAAAATTTAAACCGGATCAAACCAGTCTGGGTTGAACTTGGTCTTCAGACTATTCATGAAGAAAGCGCCCGATATATCCGCAGAGGTTATGAGCTTCCGGTATTTGAAAATGCAGTATCCGAGCTTCGAAAGCGTGGAATCGATGTTATTGTCCATACAATCCTGTGTCTTCCAAATGAAACCGAACAGGATATACTCAAGACCATAGAATACCTGAACCATCAGGATATTCAGGGCATCAAACTGCAGCTTTTACATGTATTAAAAGATACCGATCTGGCCGACATCTACCTGGCCTCTCCATTCTACATTCCCACACCGGAAGAATACTACCAGCTTCTCGGGATGTGTATCAGCCACTTAAGACCGGACATCGTTATCCACCGATTAACCGGAGACGGACCAAAAAATCTTTTGATCGCCCCTTTATGGACCTGTAACAAAAGGCAAGTTCTGAATCAGTTCCAGTCTTACTTAAAAACACATGACATCTGGCAGGGAAAGGAGTGTTAACCTTGGCCAAATCTTTTACGTTATATAAATTGATCATTTTGTATATGTTGAACGAAGTTGATTTTCCTCTTACCAATTCCCAGATATCAGAATTTATTCTGGATGAAGGATATACAACCTACTTTAAATTACAGCAGGCTTTATCCGAACTTCTGGAATCAGGATTTATTCGTGAAGAATCTACTCATCACCGTACATTTTATCATCTTACGGAAGACGGAGCAGAGACCATCCATTATTTTACAAACGATATCTCTCCTGCAATCCAGCATGATATCGACGAATTTTTAAAAGAGAAACATTACGAATTAAAAAATGAGATGTCCGTAAAAGCGGACTATTTCGAGAATTCCAACATGGAATATTCTGTACGCTGTCAGGTCATCGAACAGGGACTTCCTCTGATCGACCTCACCGTAACAGCCCCGACAGAATCCGAAGCTGCAACCATTGCAAACAACTGGCAGAAACGGAACCAGGAGATTTATGCGTTAGTAATGGCGAAGTTGTTGTAGTAATTATTTTGGTGACTTCCCCCGGACCTGAATAAAAGGATAGAAGCCATTTCTGTGCTGATTCAATCATGGAGAAACTCTAGAGTTACTAACCATGACCTCATATGCACAGAAATGGCTTCTATCCTTTTATTCAGTTACATTTTTGTATGCCATAATAATTATATAATGGAACCTTAACCGTTGTGATATCTTGATTGGAACAATTTAAAATAGAAACTCGCTCATGACATAGTTGCTGACATCGATTCCTTTTTCTGTTAACCGGATGTATTCGCCGGTGTCTTCAAGCAGCTGCTTTTGGTACATATCGATCAGTACTTTTCCATATGCATTTTCAATACTTCTTCCGAAAGTCTGCCTGAAGTCAGTCTTGGATACTCCTTCGATTTTTCTGAGCCCCAGAAACATATATTCTTCCATCTGATTCTGCAAACTAAGAACTTCGATCTCACCGCCTTCTACGAATCGTTGGTTATTGATAAGAGATGCCGCACCGGTTCCGATTCCCAGATATTCTGTGCGGTTCCAGTATCCAAGGTTATGCCGGCATTCATATCCTTCTTTGGCATAATTAGATATCTCATATCTGTGATAGCCGTAACTCCACAAAATATTTTTTGTAAACTGATACATCATCCGTTCTGTATCTTCATCCGGAAGTTCTCTTCTTCTTCTCGCCTCAGCGCGTTCACCCTCTCCGTACTTTTCATAGAACGGCGTTCCTTCTTCGATGATCAGACTGTATGCGGAGATATGTTCCGGACCAAGTTCTGCCACTTTTTTTAATGTATCTTCCCATCCTCCCAATGTCTGAAATGGAATTCCCGACATCAGATCTACATTGATATTCTGAAATCCCACTTCTCTTGCAAGCGTATAGGTATCCAGGAAGTCTTTATATGTATGAATTCTTCCGAGCATCTTTAATTCCTGATCATCCGTTGACTGTAATCCGATACTCAGACGATTAATCCCGACATTCCGATATGCCATCAATTTCAACTTATCTACTGTCCCCGGGTTCACTTCTACCGTGATCTCCGCGTCCGAATCAATTGGAAATGTAGCACGTATCGCATCGAAGATACTCCTCATCTGCTGAGTTTCTAATATGGACGGTGTACCGCCTCCTATAAAAATACTGCTTACATGGTACATACCGGCAAGATCATAATAAGAACGGATCTTCTGGCACAAGCCCATGACATACTCCTGTCTCGCTTCAGGTGTTGCAGGCGCAGACAGGAAATCACAGTACCGACATTTTTTTACACAAAATGGAATATGGATATATAACTCTAATGGTCTCATTATTTATCATCCAGCTTCAATACACTCATAAATGCTTTCTGCGGAATCTCTACGTTGCCCACCTGACGCATACGTTTCTTTCCTTCTTTCTGTTTTTCCAGAAGCTTTCTCTTACGGCTGATATCTCCACCATAACATTTTGCCAGCACGTCTTTACGCATCGCACGAACTGTTTCACGCGCGATGATCTTACTTCCGATTGCTGCCTGGATTGGAATCTCGAATAACTGTCTCGGGATCTCTTCTTTTAACTTCTCGCACATCTTTCTTCCGCGTTCGTATGCAGTATCTGCATGAATGATAAATGACAATGCATCGACTTCTTCTTTATTGATCAGGATATCCAGTTTGACAAGTTCTGACTTCACATAACCGGCCATCTCATAGTCAAACGAAGCATATCCTCTTGATCTTGATTTTAATGCATCAAAGAAATCATAAATGATTTCATTAAGCGGGAGCTGGTAATGTAATACTGCACGTGTCTCTTCAATATACTCCATACCTTCATATACGCCTCGACGTTCCTGGCACAGATCCATGATCGCACCGATAAACTCCGATGTCACCATGATCTCTGCTTTTACCATTGGCTCTTCCATATATTCGATCTCTGAAGGATCCGGAAGGTTCGATGGATTCGTAAGCTCTATCACATCTCCATTTGTCTTGTGTACTTTATAGATAACCCCCGGCGCAGTTGTTACCAGATCCAGATTATATTCTCTTTCCAGACGTTCCTGAATGATCTCCAGATGCAGAAGTCCAAGGAATCCACAGCGGAATCCGAATCCCAGTGCAATTGAAGTCTCAGGTTCGAACTGCAGTGATGCATCATTTAACTGTAATTTCTCCAACGCATCCCTGAGATCCGGGTATTTTGCGCCATCTGCCGGATATAATCCACAGTAAACCATTGGATTTACTTTCTTATATCCCGGAAGCGGTTCTGCACATGGATGTGCCGCATTGGTTACCGTATCACCCACGCGGGTATCCTTTACGTTCTTAAGACTTGCCGTAATATAGCCTACCATTCCGGCACTCAGTTCCTCACACGGAATAAACTGTCCGGCCCCAAAATAACCAACTTCTACTACTTCTGCCTTAGCTCCTGTCGCCATCATAAGGATCGGTGTTCCTTTTTTTACAGTTCCTTCTTTGATTCTGCAAAATACGATAACACCTTTATACGCATCATATAAAGAATCAAAGATCAACGCCTGAAGCGGTGCTTTCGGATCTCCGGTTGGTGCCGGTATCTTTGCCACGATTTCTTCCAGCACCTGATCTACATTCAGTCCAGTCTTTGCAGAAATCTGCGGCGCATCCTCTGCCTCTATTCCGATCACATCCTCAATCTCTTCAATCACACGTTCCGGATCGGCACTTGGAAGATCGATCTTATTTAATACCGGTACTACATCCAGATCATGATCCAGCGCAAGGTATACATTGGCAAGCGTCTGTGCTTCTACCCCCTGTGCGGCATCCACTACCAGAATTGCCCCGTCACAAGCTGCAAGGCTTCGGGATACTTCATAGTTAAAGTCTACATGCCCCGGCGTATCGATCAGGTTAAAGATATACTCTTCTCCATCCTTTGCCTTATATACCGTTCTGACTGTCTGGGCTTTGATCGTGATTCCTCGTTCTCTTTCCAGCTCCATATTGTCTAACACCTGGGACTGCATCTCACGACTGGTAAGAAGTCCCGTCATCTCAATGATACGATCCGCCAGTGTTGATTTACCATGGTCAATATGTGCTATAATACAAAAATTTCGAATTTTACTCTGATCTATTCCTGACACTAATATCTTCTCCTTAATTAAATGTTTATCTTATCAATTCTATCATGCAGCACTGTATTTTACAATGAAAAGTTCCACACTCATCACATCATTCAGGCGTCCCGTCTTTACCATCTCTTCGGTATCTACAGCCTCTTCCAGAATGTTCCTTAACTCTTTCTTTTCAAATGTGCGGCATTGCTGCATATATTTTCCCGCCACAAACGGATGAAGTCCGACTGTCTTTGCGATTGATGATTTATCGTAGCGTTTTCCCACCAGATCTTTCACTTCCAAAAGCAGCTTAAACTGTCTCGTCAGAAGGTATAAGATACGCATCGGCGGTTCTTTTAATGCCAGAAGATCATAATAGTAATCAAGCGCCTTTTTCTGGTTCTTCATTGCAACCGCTTCTACCATATCAAAAATCTTATTTGTAATCTGTGTTGTACAGATTGCTTCTATATCTGATATCTCAATCTCTTCTTTTCCCATACAGTAACAGAAGAGTTTTTCCAGTTCTTTTTCCAGATTCTCCATATCCGTTCCTGTTGTTGACAGAAGATATCTGGCCGTCTGTTCCTTGATCTTGTAGCCTTCTTTTTTTACATTACCTGCAACCCAGTATAATAACGTCTTCTCATCCTGACGCGCCATCTCAACTACGCGTCCTTTACTCTTCACCGCTTTATACATCTTTCCTCGTTTGTCCGCCTCATTTTCCACGAACAAAAAGCATGCCGTATCCGGCATCGTCTTGATATAATCGGCCAGATCCAGTGTTGCATTTTTAAAAAATCCCGAATTTTCTACCACTATCAGACGACGCTTTGCAAAAAACGGCATTGTCTCGGCAAGATCTATGAGTTCACCCGGATTTATCCCTTTGCCTTCATAATATGCATAATTTACCGTATCCCCATCCGGAAATATTGCCTTGGTTATCCGGTCTCTGTATTGCTTTTTCAGATAAGCCTCTTCCCCATACAGGAGATATACCGGCTTAAAATTTCCTGTTTTTATATCTTCATTTAAACTTTTCATCGGTGTTCTCCTATCTTTTTCACCTCTTAAAAGTATACTGAATTCTCCTTTTAAGTTCAACCGTTTCTCCCATGAATCCGCATACTTTTTTTATTTACAGTTATTCCAAACGCACCGTTTTCCTGTGTAGAATATATTTTCGCGCCACTGTTTTCAAGTCTTTCCAAAGTATCTTTATGTGGATGTCCGTAACGATTCTTCCTTCCTGCCGAAATCCATGCATATCTTGGTTTTACATTTTCCAGAAATGCTTCCGTTGTAGAATTCTTTGATCCATGATGTGCAGTCTTTAATACCTCCCATGAAATCTTCTTTTCCTGTAGATAAGAGAGCGTATCTGTCAGACTTTCTTCTCCTTCTTTTTCCACGTCTCCTGTAAAAAGCATGTCAAATCCCTCGTATTCCAGATGTAGGATCATGGATGCTTCATTTCCGGGATTTATATTCTTTTCTTTCGGCCCCAGACAGGTGAATCTCAACTTTCCTTCTCTGATCTGCGTCCCGTTTTCCATTTCCCAGACCGTCGTTCCATTATCTTCTGCTACACTTATAAGCTCTTCTAACTTTTCATCCCGGTACGCTTCTCCTGTCACAACAAGATTCCGTATTTTTATCCCGACCTGCTGCCTTTTCAGCATTTCTTCAATTCCATTCATATGATCTATGTCTCCATGAGATACGAACACATAATCAATACTTCCTATTCCTCTGTACTTTAAAAACGGTTCTATCCGATATTTCCCGACATTTTTTATATCACTGCTGCCTCCATCGATCAGATAAGTCTTATGCTCCGGTCCCTCCACACAGATACAGTCTCCCTGTCCTACATCCAGCATCGTAACCTCTGCTCCGGTTCTTACCCAAGGGCCCGATATCAATATCAGAAATCCAACCGTATAAAGCGTTATACTTATGATATATTTTTTCCCGTTTCTTTTAAATTTTAATATCAAAATCACTGTCATAAGCACCAGATAATAGATAAAGATTCTTCTCTTATCCGGCCTTCCCGCCACCCATCTTGCCATCGGAAGCTTTATTGTAAAAACGCAGCATTTATCATACACCCATAAGATACATCTGCAGATCCACAAAATCCATTTTCCGGGTATCCACCCGGCCATCTTTATAAATGACCCGATCATTCCACAGGTTAAAACTACCGACATCAGCGGAAGTATTATAAGATTCAGCAGTATACTATACACCGGAATCTCAAAAAAATTATATAAGATCACCGGCCACAATAAAACATTGATTCCCAGGCCTGCACACAGGCTCTTACACCGCATCTCATTTTCAAGCACCGGTATCACCGTACAAACTGCAAAAACAGCTCCAAACGACAACCAAAAGCCACCATCGTACAGATAAAGCGGATGGATCCCGACCGTTAGCACAGCTGAAGCCGCAAGTGCCGTCGGCATATCATAATGTCTACCGGTAATATCCGCACCTATCCGAAATACGAACATCACCCACGCCCGGATCACCGACACGGTCATTCCGATCATCATCACATACAGACACAACAGAATCCCTCCCGTGATTCCACCTGCCTTGTATGAACCTGTCATTCTCCTTGCTATCCGGTATACTCCAAGTCCCGCAAACGATAGATGAAGTCCGGAAATCGCCAGGATATGTCCAATCCCGTTTACCTGATATAATTCTTTCATTTCCTGATCCATACCGCTTTTTTCACCAAGGAGTATTGCCGCAAGTGCTGAACCATCCCGTTCTCCCATCTCGCGTTGCAGCATTTTCTGCCAGTTCATCCGGAATTTTTCAAGTCTGTCTTTTAATTTGTTTCGTTTGTAATCCGTAATCTGTATATCATCCGATCGGACTTTCCCATGGATTCCCTGTTTTTGATAATAAAATTTCTGATCAAAATTTCCCGGATTTCTGGCCTCTTCATAAAATGATACCTTTCCACACACTTTAAGCTGGTTTCCTATATGTAATTTTTGGCTGGAATTTGTATAAATGATAATTTTCGATTCTTGAAATTTTTTTGAGTTTGAATAAATAGAATTTTCTTTCAGATAGATCATCCGGCAGTTCTCTTTTTGCTCTTGCCTGTATATTTTGCCGCAAATGGTAATATTATCACCTTCTGCGGCATATCGTTCAATCGGGGAAGGACGAAGTTCTTTTATGAACCGCTCTCTTCCCCACACAACCATAGAAGCAATGATGCATAGAACCATCAGACACACACTAAGAAGCGGTCTGTTTTTCACATGCTACTCTCCTTCCACAATATTGGGATTTCTGGAAAGAGGTTTTTCCAAATTTATCTTTCCCATATAAGTAATATCTGTTTTTCCGTCAATCAGGATCTGTACTCTGCTGATCGCACTTCCATCTACAATAGAATTCACAATTGCATATACCGGAACTTCCGGATTCATTACATTCGTCGTATCAAGGAATCCGGCATCCAGATTCACGTAACAGATATGATCTTTTACCGATACACTAAGTACTTTTGTTCCTTCTGGGAGCACTGCTGATTCATTATCTGAATCCGGTCCCTTGATCAGCTGTTCGACCAGTGCTTTTTCTCTGGACACACTGCTACTGTATCTGACATTTACCTTTTCTTTTACAAGACGGGTGCCCTTTTTATTTCCATAATATAAAAGAAATGTCTCATTCTGATAAGCATGCAGACTGGATCCCGTATTCTGTACAAAATCCGATGGCTGCATATATCCTATCTCCTGGCCGTTCTGATCCTCCAGCGGCTCTCCTTCTATCGTAAACAATACAGTATCTACTCCATCTATCTGTCCAAGCGACTGTACCACCGATGCCCGCAGTACAATTTCTTCCGTTACACTCAGTTTTTGATATGCACGATTAAAATCCACTGTCAGATTTTTGGAATGAAGCGACCAGTTCTTTATCTTTACACCTTTCACAAAGGCACTGCGATAATTAATATTATCTGTATTTTTCTGGACTTTCCCTAACACATAATTAATCTGCGCTTTTTTTGTCTTTCCTTTGATTCTTGTGCCCTTCTCAACCAGTGAAACTCCCTCTGAGTCTGTATAGTAAATCCTGGTGCCGCTAACCTTGTCCTCTTTTTTACATCCTGATACTGCTATGATGCAAACAGCTATAAGCAGCAGGATCTTGTAAATTTTTTTCATTTTCATCTTAATCTCCTTCTGCCTAAGATACATAGTTTAACGGAATTCTTACCGTAAAAGTAGTTCCTTCCGATGGCTGACTGAATACTTTGATCGCCCCTCTGTGCATAACCACTGCACTTCTTGCGATTGCCAGACCAAGTCCTGTTCCGCCAATTTCTCTTGAATGGGACTTGTCCACCCGGTAGAATCTCTCAAATATATGTTCCTGTGCTTCAGCAGGTATACCGATTCCCGAATCCGCCACCTCAATATAGCAGTTTTTGTGATCCGCATTTAAAGATACATGCACCCATCCATTTTCCTTATTATACTTGATGGCATTCTCCACCAGATTCGATATTGCCAGAGAGATCTTCATCTCATCTACCTCTGCCGTCACCGGACGAAAACTTTCATAGACCAGTTCGATATTTCTTGTAGCCGCAATCGGACGCAGTCTCTTTAATATCTTTTCTATCAGTTCGTTCATATTTTCTGACTTTATATTCATTGTATTCGCGGTCTTGTCCATCTTGACCAGCGAAAGCAGGTCATTAATAATCTTATTTTCTCTCTCAATTTCTTCCGACATGTCCCCCATAAATTCTTTATAGAGTTCTACCGGTGCATCTTCCTGCAAAAGCAGCGAATCCGCCAGTACTTTCATGGATGTCAGCGGTGTCTTTAACTCATGTGACACATTCGATACGAATTCATTTCTCGAGTCATCCAGAGTCTTCATGCGTCCCGACATCTTATTGAACGCTTCCGATAATTCCATTGTCTCTGTGTACGTATTCTCATGAAGGTAATCATCGTCATAGCCTTCTGTAACCGCAGAAATGGATTCTGTAATGCGTTTAAAAGGTTTTAACATAGCCATTCCCGAAAGCACAGCAATCATAAGGATAACCAGGATCGATGCAAGTGCTGCCACATCTGCTTTGTTTCTTAAAATCTCCAGACTGTCCAGGACAGAATCTGTCGGTGCACTGACAAGCAATACTCCTACAATCGAATCATCTTTTCCTAAAATCGGCGCTGTCACTTCTATATATCTGTTTTTCTTATTATACTCGCTGGTTCCTTTTTCTTTGAAACATCGGATCACATTACCCGATACGATAGTTTTTCCTTCATCCATTTCATATGTATCTTCCTGGATCTTAAAATTACCATCGATTACCATTACCCGGCCGCTGTAGATATTAGATAGCTGAATCAGTTCTGTTCTGATCGTCTCTGACGTATCTCCCGTAAGATAGCCCGAACTGCTCAGCTGATTACTGAGAATGGTACATTGATTCTGTATCTCAGCAGTTCGTACCTCCACTGCTCTTTTCTCATAGCTGGTCAGGAACACCCCTCTCATAATCAATACCGGAACAATCCCTGCCAGTGCCACCAGCAGGATGATCCGGAATTTCATGCTCCTGAATATATTCTTTTTAAAATATTTTTTAACCCCTGAAATAATAACCCACTCCCCATTTCGTATAGACATATTTTGGATCACTTGGATTCGTTTCGATCTTTTCACGAAGTCTCCGGATATGTACATCCACAGTTCTTGCATCTCCCGGATACTCATATCCCCATACGATATTCAAAAGATTCTCTCTGCTGTAGACTTTACCCGGATTCATGGCAAGCAGTTCCAGAAGATCGAATTCTTTTGCTGTCAGATTGATTTCCTTTTCTCCGATGATCACGCGTCTGCTTTCGCAGTCAATCTTCATCTCGCCTTTTACGATCACTTTTTCATTTTCCTGATTTTTATCGCGCTTGCTGACACGGCGCATAATGGCTTTGATCCTTGCCTTCACTTCCAGAATATTGAATGGCTTTGTTATGTAATCATCTGCTCCATAATCCAGTCCCAGGATCTTATCCATATCGTCGCCTTTTGCTGTAAGCATAATGATCGGAACATCCGAATATTCCCGGATCTGCTGACACACTTCAAAACCGTCATATTTCGGAAGCATGACATCCAGAAGAATGATATCATATGCATTCTCCTTTGCCAGTTTCAGTGCCTCTTCTCCGTCATAAGCACAGTCCACATCATATCCATCCTGCTCCAGACTAAACCGGATTCCTTTTACTATCAGTTTTTCATCATCCACAACCAATACTCGTCTGCTCATGTTCCTACTCCCTTGTCAGATCTTAATTTGATCTTTTACTTTCTGAAATACACCGTCTTTAATACCTTCCACTTCCATCAGATCTTCTATCTTCTGAAACTTTCCATGCTCATCTCTGTAACGAATGATCGCGTCAGCCTTCGCCTCTCCGATTCCGGATAGTGTCATCAATTCGTCCTTCCCGGCCGTATTAATATCCACCTTGCCATCTGCCGTACTTCCGGCATCTGTGCTTTTTGTTGCATCTGTCTTTTCATTATCCGCATTCTGTACGAAAGTACCGTTGTTCTCTGTTCCGGCTTTTGCCTCTTCTTTCGTCGGAACATATATTCTGGAACCATCTTCAATCTTTTCTGCCTGATTCAGAGCCTCACCTGCTGCCTCATCCGTAAATCCTCCAGCCATCTGAATAGCTTCATACAAACGACTGTCCGATGTCAGTTCATACACTCCCGGAGACTTCACTGCCCCGCATACATGTACATAACAGATCTGTAGTTTTTCCTGCTTAAGGCCAGCTTTTTCTGTCATGTTATCATCCGTTCCCGCTTCTGATCCTTCAGCCTCTTTTGCAGTATTTCCATCTGCTTTTTCCACATCCGGTTCACGCCCGTCCAACGAAATAAGTTCCGTCTGTTCCTGTGATTTTCGGTCTCTGCATCCGGTCAGATTCACGACACATATCATACTCAGTATCATGGTAAAGATCAGCAATATATGGCATATTTCCTTCTGTATTTTTCTCTGTTCTGTTATTCTGTTCTGTCTTTTTTCCCTATGCATAACTTCTCCTTTACAGCCTGTCGAAAACTGTAAATCCCCGCATATGCCTAGTGAAATAATTGTACTATTTCCACTGAAAAATTGCAACACCAATCAGGGCAATGGACATTCCAATAATTTTACGGATTTCCAGTGGTTCTTTGTCTACTCCGAACAATCCGAGAAGTTCTATTACGTACGCTACGATCAACTGCGAGATTACAATCAGAAGTGCTGCCTTCGCCGGTCCCAGTGCCTCCATACTCTTGATCACGGTCCATGTGATCCCTGCACCGATCACTCCTCCGAGGAGTACATATTTGGGCTCTACCTTCCACAAATTCCCGATAGAATCCCGCCCGGCGATCAGCCATGCCGCTGCACACAGCAAAAATGCACTAAACTGCACCCATCCATTACTCACCCACATCCCCGTTGTCTTCGTCACCTGCGTATTAAATACTCCCTGTACACTCATAAGCGCTCCCGACAAAAGCGCAATCAAAAAACCAGTCATCTCCATACCTCCTGCTTATGCAGATAATATGTCCCATGACTGGTTTTTTATGCTGTTAATTTCAAAAAATATTACAGTACCTTCTTTAAAATCCGGATCATCTCATCCACATGCTCTTTTTCAATAATAAGAGGTGGTACAAAACGGATCACATCGTTTCCGGCTCCGATGATCAGAAGTCCTTCTTTTAAGGCCTCTTTCGTAATCTCGGATAATGGCTTTGTCACCTGTATTCCCTGCATCAGTCCTTTTCCTTTAACGGCCTTTACGCAGTCACATTCTGACTTCAGTTCTTCTAGTTTTTCTGTCAGATATGCACCGAGTTCCTGCACATGTTCCACAAGATTCTTTTTCTCAAAAATCTCGATCGTCTTACTTACAGCTGTACATGCCAGAGGATTTCCGCCGTAAGTAGTTCCGTGATCACCTGGCTCCAGTGAATACTTCGCGATCTCTTCTGTCATTGCAAACGCTCCTACCGGAATTCCGTTTCCGATTGCTTTTGCCATAGACATAATATCAGGTCTGATACCATAAGACTGCCATGTGAACATGGAACCGGTTCTTCCCATACCACACTGCACTTCGTCACAAATCATCAGAATTCCTTCTTCATCGCAAAGTTTGCGGATCCCTTTCATAAATTCCTCTGTAGCCAGATTGATGCCGCCTTCTCCTTGAAGCGGCTCCAGGATAATCGCACATGTTTTGTCTGTTACCAGTGCTTTTACACTGTCCAGATCATTATATTCTGCAAATGACACTCCCGGTACAAGTGGCTCAAACGGTGCACGATATGGATCATGACCTGTTACCGATAACGCTCCAAAGCTTCTTCCATGAAAAGATTCCTTCATAGCAATGAATTCATAACGGCCGGTTCCTTTTTTGTATGCATATTTTCTTGCCGCTTTTAAAGTTCCTTCTACCGCTTCTCCGCCACTGTTGGTAAAGAAAATCCGATCCATTCCGGTAATACGTTTCAGATCTTCTGCTGCTTTTCCACATACAGTATTGTAATACAAATTAGATGTGTGAAAAAGCTTGTCAATCTGTGCTTTTAATGCTTCATTCAACTCCTGATTGCCGTATCCCAACGAAGACACCGCATATCCGGCTGCAAAATCCAGATATTTCTTTCCTTCTGTATCATACAGATATGCACCTTCACCGTGATCTAACACAACCGGGAACTGGTTATAAGTATGTAACAAAGCTTCGTTTGTTTCTTTCATATATTCATTCATAGCTTATTCTCCGTGATAATATCTTTCTTCTACATCATTTTTGATTGCTGTTCCGATTCCCTTATTCGTAAAGATTTCAAGAAGCAGGCAGTGTGGAATTCTTCCATCCAGAATATGTACTCTGGATACACCGTTTTCGATTGCATCAATACAGTTCTGGATCTTCGGAAGCATACCTCCACCGATATATCCTTCCTCCATCAGTTTCTTCCCTTCGGAAACATTTAACTCTGAAATCAATGTAGACGGGTCATTCGGATCTTTGTATACACCTTCAATATCTGTTAAGAATGCAAGTTTCTCTGCATTGATCGCTTTCGCGATTGCACATGCCGCATCATCCGCATTAATGTTATAAGTATTGTATTCATCATCCAGACCGATCGGTGCAATAATCGGAAGGAAATCTTTTTCCAGAAGATCATAGATGATATCCGCATTCACTTCTTTGACATCGCCGACAAATCCGATATCTTCACCGTCTGCCAGTTTCTTATCCACTTTCAGAAGGCCGCCGTCTTTTCCACTGATACCAATGGCTCTTACACCGAGCTGTTCCACTAACTGAACAAGACTTTTGTTAACTTTACCAAGAACCATCTCTGCGAGTTCCATTGTCTCTGCATCCGTCACACGAAGTCCATTGATAAAATGTGGTTCCATGCCGACTTTTCCAACCCATTTGCTGATCTCCTTGCCACCGCCATGAACGATGATCGGTTTGAATCCAACTAATTTGAGAAGGGTTACATCCTGAATGACTCTTGCTTTTAACTCTTCGTCTACCATGGCACTTCCACCATATTTTACTACAATAACCTTACGGTTAAATCTCTGGATATATGGAAGGGCTTCAATCAGTACTTCTGCTTTGTCCAGGTATTTCTGCATTGCTTTTTCCATCTTTTGATCTCCTGTCTTTTCATTTCTGTCTGTTTGCTGCATCTGTATACTTTAATCTTTGCATTCTGAATTAGCTTCTGTAATCTGCATTAATCTCAATATATCCGTGAGTCAGGTCACATCCCCATGCTGTTGCTGTCTTATCTCCCATCTTCACATCTGCAATTGCTGTAACTTCCGGCTCAGACAGAATTTTAGTTGCCTCTGCTTCGCTGTAATCTACAGCCGTACCATTTTCAATGATCTGGATTTTTCCGGCTTTACTCTCAAAGAACAGGTCAACTTTTTCAGGATCGAACTGTGCTCCGGAATATCCCATTGCGCAGAGAATTCTTCCCCAGTTTGCATCATGTCCTGCAATCGCTGTCTTTGTAAGATTAGAGCATACGATAGATTTTGCAAGTGTCTTTGCCTGTTCTACGCTCTCACAGCCAACTGCCTTGACTTCGAATAATGCGGTTGCACCCTCTCCGTCTCCTGCAATCTTCTTTGCAAGATATTCGTTGATCGTATGTAATGCTTCTGCAAAATTTTTATAATCTTCTGTTCCATATGTGATCTCCGGGTTCTCTGCCAGACCATTTGCCAGCAATACAACGGAATCATTCGTAGAAGTATCTCCGTCTACAGAAATCATGTTGTAGGTATCTCCGACATCTTCGCTTAATGCTTTCTGAAGTGCATCCTTTGTGATCACTGCATCTGTTGTAATAAATGCAAGCATCGTACACATATTCGGATGGATCATTCCGGATCCTTTTGCCATACCTCCGATAGTTACTGTCTTGCCGCCGACTTCGATTGTAACAGCCAGTTCCTTCGGAAATGTATCGGTTGTCATAATTGCTTTAGCTGCTTCTGTTCCATTTTCAAGTGTATCATTCTTCTTTCCTGCCAGCGCTTCGATTCCAGCTGTCAGTTTGTCGATCGGAATCTGTTTTCCGATAACTCCGGTAGAACCGATGAGAACACCGTCTGCGGAAATGTTCAGTGCTTTCGCTGCTGCATCTGCTGTATCTTTACAGTATCCAAATCCTTCTGCTCCGGTGCAGGCATTAGCGATTCCTGAGTTTACAACGACTGCCTGTGCTTTTGCCCCGCTTTTTACAACCTGCTGATCCCATTTGACCGGTGCTGCTTTTACAACATTTGTTGTAAATGTTCCTGCTGCCACGCATGGAACCTGGCTGTATACCAGTGCCATATCCGTTCTGTCTTTATACTTAATTCCTGCTGCTGTACTTGCTGCTTCAAATCCTTTTGCTGCGGTTACTCCGCCTTTTACCTGTTTCATCTGTTCTTCCACCTTTCTTAATTCTCTCATTTTATATTACCGGCTGTTCATTAGTCTCAATTTTCTCGTTTTATCTGCCGGTTCTTTTATATGCTCTTTTATTTTATCTTCCTAATCTGCTTACTGGATAAACGCCGTGATATTTGCTTCATTCAATGTAAAATCATAATAATTCAGATCTTCTCTTTTTGTCCATCCGATTTCTTTCCAGAATGCATTGCCGATATCGTTCTGTGTAAACGCGATCAGAGATACTTTGTTAATGCCTTCTTTTTTCAGTGCTTCCATGGTAAATACTACCATAGCCTTCCCGATTCCCTTCATCCTGTGATTTACATCTACACACACATGATACAGACAGCCTCGTCTTCCATCATGCCCGCAGAGAATCGCTCCGACGATTTTTCCGTCTTCTTCGGCAACTACGCTTGTCGTAGGATTTCTTTTTAAAAAGCGTTCTACGCCCTCTTTCGAATCATCCACACTTCGTATTCCGAATCCCTTGATGCTCATCCAAAGCGCGTGCACCTGATCGAAATCTTCAATTGTCATTACTCTTATATTCATATGTATTATTTTTCTCCTCTGCCTGTATTTTCAGATGAACTTAGGATAATGCTCCCTTACATTTCATCTTATCTGCATCCTTTTTCCGAAAATTTATGGGAACATTGGCACCAGTTCCAGACCTTCTGTCTCCGGAAGTCCGAACATCAGGTTCATATTCTGCACTGCCTGTCCTGCCGCACCTTTTACCAGGTTGTCAATGGCTCCCATCATGATGATACGGTTGGTTCTTGGATCGATCTTGAAATTGATGTCTACATAATTACTTCCTTCTACCCATTTTGTCTCCGGGCATACATCCTTTTCCAGAACACGGACGAATTTCTCATCTTTATAATATTTATCATAGATTGCTTTGACTTCTTCGTAGGTCACATCTTTTTTCAATGTTGCATATTCCGTCGCCAGAATTCCTCTGTTCATCGGAACCAGATGTGGCGTGAAGTTGATCAGCACTTTCTCTCCTGATGCATATCCGAGTTGTTCCTCGATCTCAGGTGTATGTCTGTGGCTTGCAACACCGTACGCTTTCATATTCTCATTCACTTCACAGAAAAGGTTCGGCACTTTTGCACCACGTCCTGCTCCGGAAGTTCCGGACTTGGCATCCACGATCAGGGTATTCATATCAATGATTCCTTCTTTTGCCAGTGGATAAGCAGTCAGGATCGAACAGGTTGTATAGCATCCAGGATTGGCTACCAGTCTTGCTTTCTTCACATCTTCTCTGTTGATCTCGCAAAGTCCGTATACCGCTTCTTCGATATACTGTGGGCTCTTGTGTTCAATTCCATACCATTTTTCATAAGTAGCAACGTCTTTGATACGAAAGTCTGCACTTAAGTCGATGATCTTTGTCTCACTTAAAATCTTGTCATTCATCATCGATGCGCAGAATCCCTGTGGCGTTGCAGTAAAGATCACGTCTGCCTGCTTTGCCAGTTCTTCCATATTATCATCCAGACATTTCGCATCTACGATCTGGAACATATTCTGATATACATCTGCATATTTCTTATCTATATAGCTTCTGGAACCGTACCATACAATCTCAGCATCTTTATGTCCGGTGAGAATTCTAACCAGTTCTCCCCCGGCATATCCAGTTGCTCCAATAATTCCAACTTTAATCATCTATATAACACCCTTTCCGATATTGAATTTTTATAAATTATCGTACGTTTTATAGTACCCCAATTTCCTGTAATTGTCTAGTTTGGTTGGATTGTTTTTTCAAAATCCATTTATTTACTTTTGTGTGGTAAAAGAGGAACTTGCATAATTATACATCTATAGTGTATATTATGCAAGTCCTTTTTAATTATATTTCTGTTTAGTTCATCATCATGGCTTACCCCGGTCCATGAGAAACTGCCAGCGACAGATTATATAGATACACTTCCGGTCTCACAACGGTTACGGTTCAGCTGTTTAATTATTATAGCATGCGATAACGCGAGGAAGAAAAGGAAGAGAGTCCAGCTGCACGCAGCTGGACTCTCTTCCTTTTCTTCCGGCCGGGTATCAGCCGTTTAATAGATTAAACAGAAATCTCCTTCTTCTTCACCTCCGGATCCACCAACACATTCTGATACCGGTAAATACTAAGTAATATTCCAAACATAATATAACTGATCATCATCCCACTTCCCCCGGTCGTCAGAAACAGGCAATAATTATTTGAAAGTGGAAAATATCCAAGATTTTCTAATACATATCCAATGAACTGAATAAGCAGGACCACCACACATCCGGTTCCCATAATCATGCCGAGTTGATTTTTCTGGTGTCCTGTCTTTTGCAGGAACCATATCAGAATGCCTCCTACAATAGCAATTATCAGAACCGCTGCAAATATTCCATAATAATGTATAATAAAGGTCAGCATATAATCTCTGTTAAAGAACTTTATTTTTTCACAATCTCCACATCCGGCAAGATGTGCTCCGGAGATCATATTTCTTATCATTCCCCCTAAGGTTCCGTCATTGCTTTCCGGATGGATAAAAGCGGATAGTCTTGCCATCTGATAATTTGCTACAGAGTCCAGTTTTACGAACACCCCAATTCCTGCTGCCGGGAGCAGAATTACCAGACTCCACAGTGTAATCAATGTTCTTTTTCTATTCACCTCAAACCATTCTTTCCAAACTGCAATTGATAACAGAATCATAAATGTAACTTCTACGCTGATTGCCATGGACAGATTCGGAATGCGTAAGATGATCCACACCGGCAGTATCTGCCACAGTATTGCCTTTACAACACCGGAATAACCAGATTTTTTTCTTCGCATGCTATACAATGTTGCCGCATATGCAGGAACAATCAGATATAAAAATGGACGCAGCGGTAATACCCGGCCAAATAAAAACAGGATCCCGTAAGCAGCTCCATTGATATATACTGCACCCATGAACAGGCTCAGTCCCATAACCACGATCCAGCCTCCGGTTAACAACTTGCCATACTTTCCTATTCTGCTGTAATCAAAATAACAGATTCCTATCATACAAGCCAGACCAATGATCGTCCACATAACACTTTTCAGATAGTTGATATTACCACCAATTCCCGATGCGATCCATTCTACATCTCCCGGATTATTTCCTGCATCTGCCAGGATGCTTGTTCTTATGAGATACATTAGTACAATTCCTGCCAGATTCAAAATCGCGATCAGTCCGATCATCTTCCAGGCCATCTTCGGTCGATGGATACGGTCCATTTCAACACCAACCTCTACCGGATCACCCATTTCCAGAACTGCCGATTCTTCTGCTTCTTCGGCATTCATTCCTGCTTTCATATAATCACTTTTCTGATCTTCGATGTGTCCTTCCAGTTCTTTTGTTACCAGCGGAAGTGCCCGCTTACACCGGATCTGTTCTGTTACCGTCTGTATATATTTCTTTTTATCCAAAGCACACACCACCCATCACATCCAGAACCGCTTTTGAATACTCTTTCCATTCTTCTGACTTCTTTTTTAATTCTTTTTTTCCGGATCTTGTAATATGATAATATTTTCGGATCTTTCCGACTGCTTCTTTCTCATAAGACTCTACGAATCCTTTTTCTTCCAGACCATGCAAAAGCGGATACAAAGTTCCTGCTTTTAACTCAAATACATTCTTTGATTTTCCCCGGAGGGTATCGATCATTTCATATCCGTACATGTCCTTTTCTTCTAATAATTTTAACACCAGCATCGTAGTACTTCCCGATACCAGACTTTTGTCTACTGCCATTTTCTCTTACCTCCTTTTTATAATCCAGTATGTAGATTATCTATACATTATATCGTTTGTCTATATATTATATCGGCAATCTACACAAGTCAAGATTTTTATTATTTTTTTACAAATTTCCTTACGAATGCATTGCAACAAAAAAATTCCGTGTCCTACTCAGCTATCAACTGAATAAAACACAGAATTTCTTATACTATTCTTGCTTTATACTGTTTTTTCTGTCAGCTCTTGCCGTCCTTCCGTTTCGGATGTCAGCCAGTTCACAACCGAACTTGTTCTAAGCTTCTTCAATAATATGTCTTGCTACATACACCCCACTTGCAGATGCATGCGAAAGTGAATGTGTCACACCACTTCCATCTCCGATCACATACAGTCCTTTATGACAACTTTCCAGATTTTCATCAATATCTACTTCCATGTTGTAGAATTTAACCTCCACACCATACAGAAGTGTATCATCATTAGCTGTTCCCGGTGCAACTTTATCCAGCGCATAGATCATCTCAACAATACCATCCAGGATTCGTTTTGGAAGTACAAGACTTAAATCTCCCGGTGTTGCTGATAAAGTCGGTGTTACCAGGCCCTCTTCGATACGTTTCTCTGTACTTCTTCTTCCACGTACCAGATCACCAAAACGCTGTACGATAACACCTCCGCCAAGCATATTGGAAAGTCTTGCGATACTTTCTCCATATCCGTTACTGTCTTTGAACGGCTCTGAGAAATGCTTTGCAACCAGAAGGGCAAAGTTTGTATTATCAGTCTTTTTCTCGTTTCCTTCATAGCTGTGTCCATTTACCGTGATGATTCCGTTAGTATTTTCATTTACAACAATTCCGTTTGGATTCATACAGAATGTACGTACATTATCTTCGAATTTTTCTGTTCGATATACGATTTTGCTTTCGTAAAGTTCATCTGTCAGATGTGAGAATATAACAGCCGGAAGCTCTACTCGAACACCGATATCTACACGGTTGGATTTTGTAGGGATTTCCAGATCCTTACATACCTTTTCCATCCATTTACTTCCGCTTCGTCCTACAGATACAATACATTTTTCACATTCATAACTGCCTTTTTCACATACAACTTTGTAGCCATTTTCAATCTTTTCAATTGTGTCTACCGGTGTATCAAAATAGAAATCCATATGGTCTTTCATCTGATTATACAGATTCTGAAGTACCACATAGTTGATATCTGTTCCAAGATGACGAACCGATGCATCCAGAAGATTTAACTTATTCTGCAGACAGAGTTTTTTGAATTTGGTTCCTGCCGTAGAATAGAGCTTTGTTCCTTCTCCACCGTTCTCCATGTTGATCTCATCCACATATTTCATCAGTTCTACTGCCTGTTTCTTTCCGATATACTCGAACAAAGTTCCACCGAAGTCATTCGTAATGTTGTATTTTCCATCCGAAAATGCTCCGGCTCCTCCAAATCCGCACATGATCGAGCAGCGCTTACAATTGATACAGCTCTTGATCTTATCTCCGTCAATTGGACATTTTCTCTTTTCAAGCGGATAGCCTTCTTCAAATACAGCAATCTTACATTCCGGTTTCTTTTTCATCAGCTCATATGCCGCAAAGATTCCTCCGGGACCTGCTCCAATAATAATTACATCATAATTCATACGTATCTTTCTCCTTTTATATATAAAAATATTATTTCGAAATTTTTTCTTGCGCTGATATTTTCTTAATTTATTTTTTGCGCAAATTGCCGGATATATTCTACGTTGTCGTCATGGATTCGTCAAGCATTTTTCGCAAGATCTTTCATCATTTCTTAATTATGTTTTCTAATCGAATTATGTAAACTTATCTAATCCCCTTTTAATTTTCCATTTATATATTCAAATATTCATCCATCATACACTTTCCCTTTATTTTATGCATATTTTTGCATATTTTTTAATTATTTTCACTTTTTTATCATTTTTTCTTGCATAATTATAAAATCAGGTGTATAGTATTCCTTGCAGTCAAAAATGTTCTTTATAAAAGAAAGACTTGACTTTTAAGACTGCATACGAGAAGATTATTTTAAAGCGATTGATAAAACTATATTTCATGTAGGAGGATATATAAGATGAAAGAAAAAGTTGTATTAGCGTACTCAGGTGGTCTTGACACCACAGCAATTATCCCATGGCTGAAGGAAACATTTAACTATGATGTTATCTGCTGCTGTATCGACTGCGGACAGGGCGAAGAACTGGATGGACTGGAAGAAAGAGCCAAACTTTCCGGTGCAGCCAAATTATATATTGAAGATATCGTAGATGATTTTGCCGACAATTACATCGTACCTTGCGTTCAGGCACATGCCGTATACGAAGATGAATATCTTCTGGGAACTTCTATGGCTCGTCCTGCAATTGCAAAACGTCTGGTAGAGATTGCACGTAAAGAAAATGCTGTTGCAATCTGCCACGGTGCTACCGGTAAAGGTAACGACCAGATCCGTTTTGAACTTGGTATCACAGCACTTGCTCCGGATATCAAGATCATCGCTCCTTGGAGAATGACAGATCTCTGGACTATGCAGTCACGTGAAGACGAGATTGATTACTGTAAAGCACACGGAATCGACCTTCCATTCGATGCAAAACACAGCTACAGCCGTGACCGTAACTTATGGCATATCAGCCACGAAGGTCTGGAACTTGAGGATCCTTCCAACGAGCCAAACTACGATGACCTTCTTGTAATGTCAACAACTCCGGAAAAAGCTCCGGACAAAGCCGAATATGTCACAATGACATTTGAAAAGGGTATTCCAAAGAGTATCAACGGCGAAGAGATGAAGGTATCTGATATCATCCGCAAATTGAATGAACTTGGCGGAAAACATGGTATCGGTATCATTGACATTGTTGAAAACCGTGTTGTTGGTATGAAATCACGTGGTGTATATGAGACACCTGGTGGAACAATCCTGTATGCTGCACACCAGCAGTTAGAGGAACTGATCCTTGACCGTGCTACAGCAGAAGTAAAGAAAGAAATGTCTGACAAGCTTGCTCAGCTCGTATACGAAGGAAAATGGTTCACTCCGCTTCGTGAGGCAATCCAGGCTTTCGTTGAAAGCACACAGGAATATGTAACTGGTGAAGTCAAATTCAAACTTTACAAAGGAACCATCACAAAAGCAGGAACAACTTCTCCATATTCTCTGTACAGTGAATCACTTGCAAGCTTTACAACAGGTGATCTCTATGATCATCATGATGCAAGCGGATTCATCAACCTGTTCGGACTTCCTCTGAAAGTTCGTGCAATGAAGCTGCAGAATGTAAATAAAAATCAAAAATAAATACATACTATGCGATTGAATAAAGCAGGGGCTGATAACCGTCCCTGCTTTATATTTAAATACTTTTCAAAACTCTCATCGCATTCCGATACCAGATCTTATCAAGCTGTGACTCCTTTACTCCTTTTTGCTTCAATATTTCCCACAGCTTCTCCATCTCATCCGGATGTCCAATTTCCATTACTTCCATCTCCCCGAAACCGTCAAAATCAGTTCCAATTGCCGGGAAATCACTGCCCCCTTTATTTAACATATGTAATATATGAGCTGTCATATCCTCAATCCTGGATTCTTTCTCTCTTCCAAGGAACGGACCATACAGATTAAGTCCCGCAATACCACCTGCATCTGCAAGCTGCCAGATCATCTCATCTGTCAGATTTCTCGGATGCTTTGCAATCTCCCTGCAATTAGAATGAGACGCAATCACCGTTCCTTTTGCGATTGCCATTATATCCCGGAATGTTCCATCCGATGCATGGGATACATCTATGATCATTCCCAGTTCTCCCATTCTTTCTATCACTTCTTTTCCAAAAGGTTTTAACCCCTTCCACATTACAGATTTCTTTCTGCTGTTTGGATATCCGATGCAGTTTTCATAATTCCATACCGGTGTCATAAGCCTGATCCCATGTTGATACAGCTCTTCCAGCCGCTCCATATGACCGTTTAAAATTCCCCCTTCTTCCACAGTCATAATCGCAGAGATCCGTCCTGCGAGATCATTCCTGTCTACATCATTCCACGAATATGCCAGTGCCAGATCTTCACTGTACCTCTCCTGCTGCTGCCTTAAATATCGCACCATATCCTGTACATGAACGAATGCCGCATCATATCCTCCTTTCTTCTTATAATCAGCCGCCTTCGTAAAACAGGCAAAAAGCTGCACGACGGTTCCCGCTTTTTTCATAGATGGAATACTGATATGGCAATCATTCTTCATCAAATCTCCCTGGCCATCCAAATCGATCAATTTCCACAAAGTATCACAGTGCATATCAATCATTCTCATGTTGCTTTTAACCCCTTTTGTTTATTCGTTTTATTACACAAATCACATTATGTAAATCATCTGTTATCAGTATACGACATTTTCCATAGTTTTTGTCGCTTTAACTGATAGTTTTTTTCTATGCATTTCCATATATATAATCTGCGTCTATTGCACATACTGTATATGTCATATCTACAGAACTTGCCGCTCGCAGCTTCTTTCAAACGCCCGGTGCTGCAAAGAACCTGCCACTGACAGTTCTTCACAGATATATAATAATAAAAAGGAGGAACGTGTACTATGTCAGAAATTTCAATACTTGATCTTCAGAACCTGCGTCATTTAATTGGCGGATTTGAAACCAGCCAGTGCAAAATGCAGGACTATGCCTCAGAAGCCAAAGATCCTGAAATCCGCAAGCTGTTTCAGGATGCTGCAGACAGTGCTATGAAGAACCGACAGGATCTGATGAAATTTTTATAGGAGGAACTATCTATGCTGGATGAAAAAACGATGGTAAGCGATGCCCTTGCCGGTGTCAACGGAGAACTTGTACGTTACGGAGAAATGATTTCCCAGACGGAAAACAAAGAATTGAAGCAGAAACTGAAACAGATACGTAATGACTGTGAAATGTCCCAGGAAAAACTTTATCAGATTGCCCGCGAAAAAAGTTATTATGTTCCTGCCGCCAAAGCTACCGATCAGGAAATCTCACATGTAAAAAACATTCTTGCCGGAATTTCCACACATTAGTATCGAACGTATGCGATACAGAGAACTTGCCACCGGCAACTTCTCTTGCATACTTTGGTATCTAAAATGCACGCCGGGACATTTTCTTTTGTTCCGGCATGCAACATTTTGTTGCGTTTCTTTTTATTCGTTTATTATACTATACTTTTCTTACCGCGAGTGATATAATTTAATTACTTTAAATATTCATCGGATTTTGTAAGAAAACTGTCAAGTGGCAGCTTTTCCTACATAGCATTTCTTAAAACGATTCATGCCTCTCCTTTCTTATTTTACTTATATATTTTACGTAAGAATGGCTATACAATAATAATATTTCATTATTTTACACCCTCTATATATGTAAAATAACAAAAGGCATCGCATCAAATGAATCCCCTTCCGCATATGTCAATGCACACAACAAAAGGCGCACCCGATATTCTTCGGGCAGCGCCTTATTTCTTTTAACATGGACTTCTCTATCTGTAAATATCCTTATGCACTTCTCTCAAATTGTGAATTATACAGTTCTGCATAGAATCCATTTTGTGCTAATAATTCCTCATGATTTCCCTGCTCTACAATATCCCCGTCTTTCATAACAAGGATCACATCCGCATCACGAATCGTAGACAGCCGGTGTGCAATTACGAAACTTGTTCTTCCTTTCATCAGCTGATCCATCGCCTTCTGGATCTGGATCTCGGTTCTTGTATCTACCGAACTTGTCGCCTCATCAAGAATCAGAATCTTCGGATCTGCCAGCATGGCTCTTGCGATCGTCAGGAGCTGTTTCTGTCCCTGTGATACGTTACTTGCTTCTTCATTTAACTCCATCTGATAACCACCCGGAAGCGTCTTTATAAAGCGGTGTGCACGTGCTGCCTTTGCGGCCTCCACAACCTCTTCATGCGTTGCATCCAGTCGTCCATAACGGATATTATCTTCGATGCTTCCCTTGAACAGCCAGGTATCCTGTAATACCATTCCGAACATTTTTCTTAAGTCATCACGATTAAAGTCGCGGACATCATGTCCATCTACTTTGATCGAACCACTTCCAACATCATAGAAACGCATTAATAATTTGATCATCGTCGTCTTTCCGGCACCGGTCGGTCCTACGATTGCAACCTTCTGTCCTGGTTTTACATCCACACTGAAGTCATTGATGATTGTGTGATCCGGATTATATCCGAAATGTACATGGTCGAAGCTTACGCTTCCTTCCAGTTTATCGATACATACCGGATTCTCTACCGTCTGGTCTTCTTCCTTCTCCTCAAGGAATTCAAACACACGCTCGGAAGCTGCCGCTGTAGACTGTAACATATTGGCCACCTGTGCAACCTGCTGGATCGGCATCGTAAAACTTCTTACGTACTGAATAAATGACTGGATATCTCCAACCTGGATCGTACCTTTCATCGCAAGGTAACCGCCGAGGATAACCTCACCGACATATCCGAGATTTCCGACGAACTGCATGATCGGCATCATCATTCCTGACAGGAACTGCGATTTCCATGCCGATGTATACAGAATATCATTGTCACGCTTGAATGTTGCAATTACATCCTCTTCTTTATTAAATGCTTTGATGATATTATGACCGCCATAGATTTCTTCCACTTGTCCGTTTACATGACCCAGATATTCCTGCTGACTCATGAAATATTTCTGTGAACGTTTCACGATCACTGAGATCAGTCCCATTGAAACCGGAAGGATCAGGAGTGCTACCACGGTCATCAGCGGGCTGATACTGAGCATCATGATCAATACACCGATGATCGTTGTCGTCGATGTGATCACCTGCGTCGCACTCTGGTTCAGACTCTGACTTAAGGTATCTACATCGTTGGTAATACGCGATAATACTTCACCATGTGTCTGCTTATCAAAATAGTTCATCGGCAGATGGTTGATCTTCTCAGAGATTTCTTTTCTCAGACGGTACGTCAGCTTCTGTGACACACCCGTCATAATGTACCCCTGTACAAAGGAGAATACCGCACTTGTCAGATACAGGCATAACAGCGTCAGTACGATATGCGCGATCTTGTCAAAATCTATTCCGGATCCTCCAGATACTTTTCTGACCAGTCCTTTAAATATCTCAGTCGTTGCCTTTCCAAGAATCTTCGGTCCTACAATATTGAATATCGTACTTCCGATAGCAAATACGATTACAAAGAATATTCCAATCTTATATGCGCTCAAATATGCCATCAGCTTTTTCATTGTGCCTTTAAAATCTTTTGCCTTTTCATTTGACATCTGTGGTCCACGTCCTCTACCTCTTGGCATATTATTCCACCTCCTTAAGATCTTCTTCTAATTCTTTTTCTGATAACTGTGAAGAAGCAATCTGATAATATGCTTCGCAGTTCTTCAGTAATTCTTTATGTGTACCCTTTCCGACGATCTGACCATCTTCCAGTACAATGATCTGATCTGCATGAAGGATCGTACTGATCCTCTGCGCAACGATCATAACAGTACTTTCCGCTGTCTTCTCCTTCAGCTCTGCACGGAGTGTTGCATCTGTCTTATAATCCAGTGCCGAAAAACTATCATCGAATATATATACATCCGGATGTTTTGCAATTGCTCTTGCAATCGAAAGTCTCTGCTTCTGACCACCGGATACATTGGCTCCTCCCTGTGAGATCGGGCTCTTATATTTTTTCTTCTTCTGATCAATGAATTCTGTTGCCTGTGCGATTGTTGCTGCTTCAATCATCTCAGCTTCACTTCCATCCGGGTTGCCATATAAAATATTCGAAGCAATATCACCGGAGAACAGTACAGCTTTCTGCGGTACATATCCCAGTTTTTCACGCAGTTCATGCTGTGATACATCTCTGACATCTTTTCCGTCGATCGTGATCTTACCATCTGTAACATCATAAAATCTCGGGATCAGGTTTACCAGCGTAGACTTACCACATCCGGTACTTCCGATAAATGCCGTGGTCTTTCCCGGCTCTGCCGTAAAGGAAATATCATGCAGTACATCTTCTTCTGCTCCCGGATAACGGAAGGATACATGATCGAATACGACCTTTCCTTTTCCTTCTTCCGGAATACGTGACGGCTGCTTCGGATCATGAATCATTGTCTCACTTGTCAGTACTTCATCAATACGGCTTGCAGATACTGCTGCTCTTGGAAGCATAACCGAAATCATACAGATCATTAAGAATGCCATGATGATCTGCATTGTATACTGGATAAACGCCATCATATCTCCAACCTGCATTACACCGTCGTTGATACTGTGACCGCCTACCCATACGATCAGCAGCGTAATACTGTTCATTACGAACATCATAAGCGGCATCATAAACGTCATCGCACGGTTTACGAAAAGGTTTGTCTTCGTCAGTGCTTTGTTCGCATCATCAAACCGCTCTTCCTCATGCTTTTGTGTGCCGAATGCACGGATAACCGAAAGTCCTGTTAAGATTTCACGACTGACAAGATTCAGTCTGTCGACCTGATTCTGGATCAGTTTGAACTTCGGCATAACTACAAAGAATAAAAATCCTACGATGACTACAATGATTGCAACCGCAAGTCCGATGATCCATGACATGCTGACATTCGTGTGGAAGACCTTCCAGATTCCTCCGATTGCCATAATTGGTGCATACAGAACCATTCGGAGGATCATCACAATCAACAGCTGGATCTGCTGGATATCATTCGTACTTCTTGTGATCAGTGATGCCGTAGAGAATTTGTCAAACTCTGCATTGGAAAATCCGACAACCTTACGGAATACATTCTCACGAAGTCCGCGTCCGACACCGGCTCCGACACGAGATGCTAATAGTCCGACCATAATACTTGCCGCCATTCCAAGGAATGCAAGTGCCAGCATCTTGGCCCCTGTGTGTAAGATATAACTGGTTTCGATCTGATCGGTATCGATTCCTACATGTGTGTAAGCATCTTTGATATAGGTGGAGGCTGCCTGTTCAATGATTGAATCCTGCATGGAATTCATCTTTTTATTCATCTGTTTGATCAGCGCGTCTCTGCCTTCTGCTCCCATGAAGTTCAACATATCATAGATATCCATCTTGTCAAAATCCGGAACTTCTGACATCTGCGCCTTGGCCTCAGCCTGTTTTGCTTCAACCTGTTTCTTCATATTTGTACGCATCTGGTCTTCGATTCTTTGTGTCATGTCACTGCCGGAGTCAAATCCTGCCGCCAGAAGCATCGGCTTTCCGAGGATATCGGAGAGCTTCTCCATCTTTTTATCATCTTCTTTTACAGACGATTTTAATTCCATAACGGTTTCCTTATAGTCGTATTTCTTCGTTGATTTCGTATAAGCATTCTTTACAAGCTCCTGCTTATCCGACGGAACCAGAAGTAACAAATGGTTCAGATCTTTTTTAGAAATCGTATCCGGTACGGTCTCATCGATACCACCCTGCTGGATACCGACATTCACAATATCCGAGGTATATGTCGGCAATGACAGGTCACAATATGCCTGCACGACAAGTATACAGATAATCGCTACAACCGCACCTGCATACGGTTTCAGAAATTTTAATAATTTTCCCATATCTTTTATGCCTTTCCTTTCTGTCCTATTTATATCAAAACAGTTCCTACATATGTTTCATAGAAGGATGTGTTTTCTCCATAATGGTCTGCATATCCACTCCTTTGAAATCCTTAGACTCCAGAAGATTATTCTTCATCTCTGCAAGCAGACGCTTCATCAGAAGTACCTCTTCTCTTGATATCCCCTGATAGATTATTTCTTCCATCTCTGTAAGGACACGGCGTATTCCATCTATACATTCTTCCCCTTTCGGAGCAAGCTGTATCCTTGTAATCCTCTGATCCTTCTCATCCGTCTTACGGCTTACATAACCTTTTTCTTCCATCTTGCGAAGTGCGACTGTCATAGACGGTGGAGTAATCCCAACTCTTTGTGCGAGCTGTCTCTGTGACTGTTCTCCCCAGCATTTCAGTGAAAATAATATTCCTGCCTGACTCGGCTTGATGTCCAGTTCTTCCATTCTTTTCATTCCCTGATATTTCATGAACTGCATCAATTGAAATATCGAAAAGAACACAGATGATTCCATCTCTTTGTGCATATTATTTCTCCTCTCCCAATTAATTAGATGTCTAACGATTATATTAGTCGTTTTCACCAGTAATGTCAATGTTTTTATATTTATTTAATAATCATTCCGTCATTTTAACAAATATTTAATTAGTTATATAACTAAAAAAAAGAATCTCCGGAACAACTTTTGTCCCTGAAGATTCTTCTGCCCTTTGATTATAACTTTTCTGAATCAAGTACAATGGTAAACGGACCGTCATTTACAAGACTTACTTTCATATCTGCGCCAAATTTTCCCCGTTCAACTACCGTTACTTGTTCCTTACACCTACTGATGATATATTCATACATCTTCTCCGCCATATCCGGTTTCCCTGCTTCTATAAAACTTGGCCGGTTTCCCTTCTTACAGTTCGCATACAGAGTAAACTGAGAAATCAGAAGCAACTCTCCTCCTACCTGATCCAGCGAAAGATTCGTCTTTCCATTCTCATCTTCAAAAATGCGAAGTCCTAACATCTTCTTTAACATCTTATCTGCTGTGTCTTTTGTATCCGAATCCGCAACTCCGATCAGGACCATGAATCCTTTCCCGATCTTGCCAATCACTTCACCATCTACTTTTACACTACTTTCTGTTACTCTTTGAATTACAAAACGCATCTGATTTTCTCCCTTTTATCTCTTTTTCTTTTCAGGAACCTGTGCCAGGATAATTGCAGCAAACATCAATATACATCCCGACATTTCCCTTATTGACAGTCTTTCTCCCAGCACAATCCAGCCGGCCAGTACAGAAAAACACGACTCCAGACTTAAAAGCAGTGATGCCACCGCCGGATTTACATTTTTCTGTCCCAGTATCTGTAGTGTATAAGCAACTCCACAAGATAATACCCCGGCATATAAAATTGGCATCCATGCAGTCATTACAGCTGTTATCTTTGGTGCCTCCAATGCAAACATAAATGGCACGGACAAAATTCCGCAGACAAAGAATTGTATACACGACATCTTCACACCATCTACCTTAGGTGCAAAATGATCGATTACCAGGATATGTACCGCAAATACAAGTGCGCATAAAAATACCAGAATATCTCCTTTGCCAACAGAAAACGACTCTGTAATACACAGGAAATAAAGTCCCGCAACCGCCAGCACTACTGCCAGCCATATCTTCCAGCCTATCTTTTTATGAAGAAAAATTCCCATCACCGGAACGATCACGATATAAAAAGCGGTGATAAATCCGGCCTTTCCCGCTGTCGTATATTTAATACCAATCTGCTGAAGACTGCTTGCCGCAAACAGTAACACACCACAGGCCAATCCGCCCGTGAGCAGATCCTTTTTCGTGCCTGTATCTTTCGATCTTCCATTTAATTTCTGCAAGATCCAGATACATGGCAAAAGTGCCGCTCCTCCAATCAGGCTTCTGACTCCATTAAATGTAAACGGTTCCAGATAATCCATACCCACACTCTGTGCTACAAATGCTGTTCCCCAGATAAAAGCTGTAAGAAGCAGCATTAAACCATTCTTAATCCTCATATCATTCACACTCTCCATATATACATATCCTAAATATATTTACATGCATTCTTTCCTTCACTATTTTTTATACTGCTGTTTATTATACGATACATTCCGGTGATTTGCAAAGAATCTGCTCTACTTTTTATAATGATATTAATACCAGAATCCCACTTGACTTTTGTATCAAACAACGGGATACTAATAGATAAGAAAAGGAGGACTTCACTATGTTATCAGAACGAATCTTAAAGCTTCCGGGCTTTCTTTATCAGATCGGGAACAATTATTATTATCTTGGAAAATGGATCTGCAAGGAATGCACCGACCAGGCTGCCACTGATTGTGTCACCATGTATCAGATGTGCCGCGCCGGAAAAGAAGAACCTGAAACAAATACTTATTTTCAAAAGCTCCGTGCTTACAGTGATTTCGCATTAGAAGTACCGTATAATCCTTCTAAAATTGCTGCAGATATGAAAGCGATTTTGGAATCTCTTTCTGATGAACAGCTTCACAATCTCACGGAACAGATTGATCATCTTGAAGAAGATATTACCCGTTATTGCGGCTAAATTCTTCTTTTCAACCGACTGCCTGTGTTCTTTTTTGCAATATAGTGGTACAAAAATAAGAGGAGCATTTCCATACACACGGAAACGCTCCTCTTATTTTTGTTCACAGTCAATCCGGCAAATCACTAAATAGTAACTTTGCCTGTTGTCTCTTCATTTATTACATAATAAGCTGCAGCTTCTTCTGGTTTCAGATATACATTCAGAGTTTTGATTTCTTCCACACTCTTACCATACTCTTTTGTCCATACTTCATGCACTTTTTTTGTAATCTCTTCTGTACTGATCTCTTTACCCATATACTGAAGATAAAAGCTTGTCTTTGCTTCTTTCTTCACGTCTTCTGCCTCTTTCAATACACCTGCTCTTGTCTCGATTGCCTTAGTTGTGTCTTTTGCAGTTGCGATTGCTGCCGGTCTTGAGTTGTTTCTTCTATTTTTTTTCATATTGATAACCTCCTCAATCTACAAATAGAACATTACCTTCTCTATTATAAAGCATTTGCGAAAAATGTCAAAAGATATCCGTTTTTATTCGTCCCCGCGTCCATATTGGTTAATTGTCAGATCCTTTACCACTTCCCCTGCAAGAATCAGTCCTGCAACCGACGGAACAAATGCAATACTTCCCGGAATGTCTCTTCTTTCGGTACATTTTCTGTCCGTTCCCGGAGGACATACACAGTGCTGTCTGCAGCTGATACTCATATCTTCCAGCGGACGTACCGGCTTTTCTTCTGAATATACAACTTTCAGTTTCTTTACGCCACGTGCCTTTAATTCTCTTCGCATAACCTTTGCAAGCGGACACATCTTCGTCTTATAGATATCTGCCACCTGAAATGCCGATGCATCCAGTTTATTACCGGCTCCCATACAACTGATAACCGGAATTTCTGCGGCTTTTGCACGCATAATGATCTCAATCTTTGCCGTTACCGTATCTACTGCATCTACCACGTAAGAGTATTCTTCAAACGGGAATTCATGTGCATTCTCAGGAAGATAAAAGCATTTCCTTACTTCTACATCTGCGTCCGGATTAATCTCAAGGATTCTTTCTTTCATCACATCTACTTTATATTTTCCAACCGTCTTCCTTGTTGCAATAATCTGACGGTTAATATTCGTCAGACATACTTTGTCATCATCTACCAATACAAACGAACCGACACCGCTTCTTGCAAGTGCTTCTACAACATATCCACCAACACCGCCGATTCCAAAAACTGCAACCTTTGCATTCGAAAGTCTGTCCATATTATCAGCTCCTAAAAGAAGCTGCGTTCTGGAAAACTGATTTAACATAGCTTTTCCTCCACTCATACTTTATATTTTTTTCTATCCGTATTCTTGACTTATCATTCACTCTTTGCACCGTTTCACAGCGCAATCCCTATTATAGTAGTAGGATATATAGTAAGTCAACTTATTTCTTATATCTTCTTATATGAATTCTTCTGACGATGGTCTCTTTCGATGCACAGATCTTATCTGCCAGACATACCAGCCAGGCTTCTTTACACATTGGTGGAACGATATTAAGAGGAAACATATGCCGCGAAATAATGTTTTCTTCCCGTCTGGTCAGTTCAAAATCATTTTTTGCATTTTGAAGCGCACGTCCTGCATGGATAAAACCGTGAAATCTGTGTCCCGCATTTTTTTCATGCCAGTCATACAAAAAATAATCATGCAAGAGCGCACCTCTGATCAGCTCTTTTCTATTTACATTTAGGGAAAATCTTTCTGCAAGCTCCACACTTGTGTACGCTACACTGATACAATGCTTATACACGGATATATCACTGTGCTGCATATATCTCTGTGTATATTTCATACGCCCCTGTTCATCCAGTTCTTTCAGTATTTCTTTGATGTCTGCCAGAATCCGGTCCTCATCATTCATACAGTCAGCCCCTTACTCTCCATATAATTATTCTTCGAACGCCTGTCTGATACTGTCATAATGAAGAAAAATTCCTTCATCAGCATATCTCTTAATCTCATTCAAATCCGCAATCGCAAAGCCAGACACTTCTTCTTCCTGTGTCTTTACATCTGATTCATCAAACTCCAGCACAAATTTATAAATATCCACAAAATAATTATTTTTCTCTTCCGGATTCACTCTCTTATAAGAAAATGCATATCCTCCTTCTGCATTCGTTACATCAATTCCCGTCTCTTCTTTAATCTCACGGATCACTGCATCTTTCGAATCTTCTCCGGCGCGTACACCGCCTCCAGGCACTTCCCACCATCCTGCTGCCCATTCTTTATCCATTCTTCTTCGGGTGATCAGATATTTTCCATCCGGTCTCATTAATACTCCAAGAACCGTCAGGTGGAATTCCCCCGGCTTCATATTCCAGTCATTATGCTTCATTGTACGTCCTGTACGTTCCTTGTTCTCATCGTAAATATCCCATAATTCCATCTTTTTATTATTCCTCCTTCTTACGAACACATGGCGATATAAAACAAGTGGAGAACCAGTATTCCCGACTCCCCACTTTTTAATGTCTTAATATTCCTCGTTCACAATCATCTTTTCAAATTCTTTTTTTATAAAATCGCAGGTTGGCTTTGTCCACTGAGTTCCCTCCAGTCCCTTCTCAGACTTGATAAGCTGCAGTGAAAATAACAACGCCTCCAAAATCTCCTTATGTTCCAGATTCTGAAGATTTGCAACAACATATTCCTTTGCCTCTTTCGGCTGTATACCGGCTTTTTTACTCAACATCCTGCTGAACTGTTCGAATGTAATAATCTTCTTTCCATATTCCCAGAAATGATTTTCATACTTTTTATACTTCTGTACATATTCCTGAATGATTTCCAGCGATTCGGAATCCAATGTATAGCCATACTTTCCGGCAATCTTTTCCAGTTCTTTCCACCAGGAAACATCTACAGCCGAATAATCCATGCTAATCCGAAAGCAGCCTCCGGTCTTGTGAATTGCTTTTTGAAATTCATCTTCCCAAGTTGGACATACCAGCATCTTCTCTCCATTTACAATTCCACCTTGTATTATCTTTTCTTTCATCCTCCATGTCCTCCTTACGATAGATTCGTCATATCCTCAGCTCAAATCACTATGAATATTATAACATTATTTTTATCCGATTGCAAAGCCGAAGTATTTACCCAGAGCACGTCACCGACAGCTTCTTTCGAACGCATGCCGATTTATATTATGGTCGATATCTAAAATTTATTTTTATAACGCAAAAAGAGCGGAAAACCTTATAAATTAAGGCTTTTCCGCTCTTTCATAGGAGCAGGGGATGAGAGAATCGAACTCCCGCCAAAGGTTTTGGAGACCCCTATCATACCACTTGACCAATCCCCTATATTCTGTTTTGTTGTACATCATCGCTGAGCACTCATTATTTATACCATATTAATCATACATCTGTCAACAGAATTTTTCAATTTTTTTATTTTTTTGCAAAATTTCTGTTTTTTCGTATCTACAGAACCAGTCACTGGCAGCTTCTTTCTTATAAATACATAGCAAAAGAAGACCTCCCGGCTCTCTTTCTTGAGCCGGGAGGTCTTCTTTCCTCTATACATTTGCTTTCGCAACATTTCCAATATTCATTTTTCGAAATACACCAAGTAATACTTTTCCGATTGCCAGAACCAAAATTGCTGCTGCAATCGCCTCTGGAATTCCGGATGCTGTAACAGTTCCCATTACCAGTCCCCATACGGCACTGACTGCCACATCTTTTGCTTCTGCATACTGTTTTGCAAAAAGAATATAGATACTTCCCATTACAGTAATAGTATTAACCATTGCTCCTGCAAATCCCACGATTGGAAGTGCGATGATACTATTTACTTTCAGTTTTGAAAAAAGAATCCAAAGCCATCCTGCTGCCACACCAATTAATATCCTGCATCCTACTGAAATCCAGACTGCTTTTATTGCCCCTGGTATTCCTGTAGTACTCATAAACGGCGAGAACGCAAATGATAAAAGTGTCGGTGCCATCGTGTTACTGATCAGTGAACAGATGCCAAATACACCGCCCAGGATTGCGCCTGCTGCAGGTCCTAACAAAATTGCTCCAAGAATTACCGGAATATGTACAGTTGTTGCCTTAATGATCGGAAGCTGTATCATTCCAAGCGGTGTGTTCGCCAGAACGATTACGATCGCTGCCATAAGTGCAACACTGACCATCCAACTAGTGTCATGTTTCTTTGTCTTCATATTTAATTTTCCTCCTTGTTATCATTCCCGGTGACCGGGATACAATACAATTACGAGTCTGATTATAGCATTCCGAGAACTGCCAAACAAGTATAAAAATCCATACAATCTGCATATTTTTCACAGTTATCACTATGATTCGTCTTTTCCTGCGGGTTCTATGTATTTTTATTACTATTGCTTGCAAGAATGAAGAAAAAGCGATATAGTGATTATAATTGTATTATTTTATTTGAACATTGAAATGAGGATGAATACTTATGTTAAAAGGAAAACATGTCCTGCTTGGCGTGACCGGAGGTATTGCTTCTTATAAAATTGCAACACTTACAAGTCTTCTGGTAAAAGCAGACGCTGACGTTCATGTCATCATGACTAAGAACGCCACAAATTTTATCAATCCAATTACTTTTGAGACTCTGACAGGACATAAATGTATCACAGATACATTTGACCGAAATTTTGAATTTAAAGTAGAGCACGTTGCACTTGCTCAACTTGCAGACATTGTCATGATCGCACCGGCAACTGCTAATGTCATGGCAAAGCTTGCGCATGGTCTCGCCGATGATATGCTGACAACTACCGTTCTTGCAAGCCGTGCACCAAAGATCATTGCACCAGCCATGAATACCGCAATGTATGAGAATCCTGTCACACAGGATAATATTGAATTGCTGAAGCATTATGGCATGGAGGTGATCACTCCTGCCAGCGGACACCTGGCATGCGGTGACAGCGGAGCCGGAAAGATGCCGGAACCCGAGACCTTATTCCAGTACATATGCAAAACCATTGCACATGAAAAGGATATGGCCGGTATGAAAGTACTTGTCACAGCCGGACCGACACAGGAAGCCATTGATCCAGTCCGTTATATCACAAACCATTCATCCGGTAAAATGGGTTACAGCATTGCAAAAGCCTGCATGCTCCGCGGCGCTGATGTCACACTGGTAACCGGGCGTACCGCTCTTGATGCACCGCTTTTTGTTAACACCGTTCCTGTCATATCAGCCAAAGATATGTATGAGGAAGTAACTTCCAGAAGTCATGACATGGACATCATAATCAAGGCTGCTGCCGTTGCAGACTACAGGCCTTGTAATGTTGCAAATGAAAAGATCAAAAAGAAAGAGGGAGATGTCATGTCTATTCCATTGGAACGTACTGATGACATCTTAAAGTATCTCGGCGAGCACAAGGAACCCCATCAGTTCTTATGTGGTTTTTCTATGGAAACACAAAATATGCTGGAAAATTCCAAGAAAAAACTTATGAAAAAGAATCTGGATATGATCGTTGCCAACAATCTGAAGGAACAAGGTGCCGGATTTGAAACCGATACAAATATTGTTACGATGATCACGCAAAATGAAGTATTTGAACTGGAACTGATGAGCAAAGAAGAGGTCGCTTTCCATCTGCTCGATAAAATATTAGAACTTAGAAAATAAAAGTGAAAATATAATATAAGAAAGAAATTTCGTGAATTTACAGGAGGATATACGAAATGGATGCTAATTTATCAATGGAACAGATCCGTATGGATGTAAAGAATGTAACTGCTCTGAATCAAGAAGGATATGACATGGACGTCATCTCTCACAAACTTGATCTTTCAAAGGACTATGTACAGACAATTCTTACCTGTGCACAGGGATTTACAGAAGATGACACAATGGCTGTTGCTGTTCTCGTCGAAGCAAGTTTATAATTCCTATATTGACAAAAAATGTTACCGGCATGTCTGGTAACATTTTTTCTGAATTCTTCAAAATGCAAGTATTGTATCATATTGCAATATCATATTACAAGAAATTCTCATTCAGTACTTCTATAATTGATACTTGCAACCATTATTAAAAAAGAAAGGTGTTACGACAATTCTCCGTAACAGACAGGTTTTATAAATCATGAAGAAAAAATGGTGGCATGACAAAGTTGCCTATCAAATTTATCCAAAAAGCTTTTTGGATACAAACGGAGACGGAATCGGCGATCTTGGCGGAATCATCTCCAAATTAGATTATTTAAAAGAACTGGGAATTGATATCATCTGGCTCTCTCCAATCTACAAATCCCCTTTTGTAGACCAGGGATACGACATTTCCGATTATTATGCAATTGCAGAAGAATTCGGTACAATGGAACAATTCGAAGAACTGCTTGCAGAAGCAAAGAAAAGAGATATGTACATCATTATGGATCTGGTTATCAACCACTGTTCTGATCAACACAAATGGTTCCAGAAAGCACTGGCAGATCCGGAAGGCGAATATGCCGATTATTTTTATTTCCGCAAGGGAAAGAATGGAAATCCACCAAGCAATTACCGTTCTTACTTCGGCGGAAGCTGCTGGGAGCCGGTTCCGGGAACGGATCTGTACTACCTTCATATGTTCGCCAAAGAGCAGCCGGATCTTAACTGGGAGAATCCGGTAGTCAGAAAGAAGCTTTATGAAATGGTGAACTGGTGGCTTGAAAAGGGTCTCGCCGGATTCCGTATTGACGCGATCATCAATATAAAGAAAGACCTAACTTTTTCAGATCTTGATCCGGACGGACCGGATGGGCTTGCAAACTGCTGGAGGATGGTAGAAAACGTAGATGGTGTCGGCATTTTTCTCGAGGACTTAAAGAAACATACTTTCCAGAAATATGATGCCTTTACTGTCGGTGAAGTGTTCAACATGAAAGAAGGCGAACTTGCAGACTTCATCGGTGAAAATGGTCATTTTTCCACAATCTTTGACTTCAGTGCTCACATGCTCAGTGAAGGGGAACACGGATGGTACGATGCCCCACCCGTAGACTTTAAAGAATGGCGGAAAGCCATCTCTGACTCCCAGCTCAGAGTGCAAACTTGCGGACTGGAAGCCAATATCATTGAAAATCATGATGAACCAAGAGGTGTATCCCGCTTCTTACCAGATTATGCGCAGAATCCTGCCGGAACCAAAATGCTCGGAACCGTCAGTATCCTTCTCCGCGGCATCCCATTCATCTATCAGGGACAGGAAATCGGTATGCAAAATGCGGTATGGAACAGTGTCGAAGAATATAATGACATCAATACCATTGATCAATATCATACTGCAAGGAATGCCGGTCTTACCGATAAAGAAGCACTTAAGGCTTGCAGCAAACTAAGCCGCGATAATGCCAGAACCCCCGTACAGTGGAATGCTCAGGAAAATGCCGGATTTACCGCAGGAACTCCTTGGCTGAAAGTAAATGACAATTATAAAGAGATCAATATGGCTGATCAGGATCAAGATCCAGACTCTATATTAAATTATTACCGGAGACTGATTGCGCTTCGAAAATCTCCAACATACAAAGAAGTCTTTACTTATGGTAAATTTCTCCCTGCTTATCAGGACACAGAGGATGTCATGGCCTATTACCGGAAAGATGAACATACACGTATACTGGTCGCCGCTAATTTCGGAAAAGAATCTGTCGAACTTCCGTTAGATTATCCGGTGAAACAGGTTCTTCTTTCTAATCAGCACAAGCAGCATAATTATAATACCGAATCCCATCTTTCACTTGAAAGCTGCGAAGTAATCGTATTCGAATTATAAGTTCAAAAACCCCCGACACATTGGTATGCTACCCTCATATAGGACAATGAAATATAAAAGTCCTATATGGGGGTATTTT
>OLNL01000044.1_pt1 | contig 129309 bp, 108 predicted proteins | sample 1672181 | NCBI WGS metagenome assembly OLNL01 (sample SAMEA3136656, study PRJEB25190) | human gut metagenome | biome: human gut; feature: human-associated habitat; material: faeces | place: Austria | collected 2013
GAGCGGAGACCCTTTCGTTCTTAGGGAAGGCGGACTGCCTTAGAACTTCTGCATCGTGACATCCAGCAACAAACATAATACCAAGTCTTTCTCATGGACCGGGGTAAGCCACGATGATGAACTAAATAGAAATTACCGATTTGATTGCTCCCAGCAGTTCCTCATACGTCTCATAAGCCGGAATCTCCGGATAATCTTCCTTAATTTTCTCAGTCGTTCGGAATAAGAATCCTGCTTTTCCTGCCTGGATCATGCCCAGATCATTGTATGAATCACCGCTTGCGATCGTGTCAAATCCAATGGACTGCAGTGCTTTTACGGTGCTGAGTTTGGAATTTTCCACACGCATCTTAAAGTCTGTGATCTCACCGTTATCTGCAATCTCAAGGCTGTTGCAGAACAATGTCGGTCTTCCAAGCTTTTCCATTAAAGGCTGTGCGAACTCTGTAAATGTATCACTGATCAGGATTACCTGACTAAATGAGCGCAGTTCGTCTAAGAATTCTTTCGCTCCCGGAAGCGGGTCAATCTTGGCGATCGTCTCCTGAATCTCTTTGATTCCAAGTCCGTGTTCCTTTAAAATGTCCAGTCTCCATCTCATCAGTTTATTGTAATCCGGTTCATCTCTTGTCGTTCTTTTTAATTCCGGGATTCCACTTTCCTCGGCAAATGCGATCCATATTTCCGGTACTAATACTCCTTCAACATCCAGGCATGTAATATACATTCTATGATTCCTCCTATACTTTCTGTCTTTTTGCTTTTTATCATAACACAAGTCTGTTTATTTTACATTCTTTTTATAAGCAATTCTTCAACTGCAGCATATCTAATGTTTTATCTGTCCTATTTATCTCTTTCCCAACTGCCAGAATGCTACTGCACTGGCGGCCGCGACATTCAGGGAATCTACACCATGCGACATTGGAATCATTACCGTATAATCGCAGTCTGCAATTGTCTCCGGCGCCAGTCCGTCTCCTTCTGTTCCCAGTATCACTGCCAGCTTATCTTCTTTCATAAGTTCCGGATCATCAATGCTTACAGAATCTTCTTTCAAAGCCATCGCCGCCGTCTTAAATCCCAATTCACGCAATATCTTCATTCCTTCTTCCGGCCAGATTACAGAGTTATCCACAAATGTCCACGGAATCTGGAATACTGTCCCCATACTTACACGGCTTGCCCGCCTGTAAAGTGGATTACTGCATCCCCCTGTCAGAATCACCGCGTCCATGTGAAGTGCTGCCGCAGAGCGGAAAATCGCTCCTACATTTGTAGGATTCATTACATTCTCCAATACTGCTATTCTGTCACATCCGTTACAGATTTCCTGCAGGCCAGGCAACCTCCTTCTTTTCATCGCACATAGCATTCCCCTGGTCAGTTTAAATCCCGTAAGTTTCGTAAGTACTTCAAATTCTGCCGTATATACCGGTACATTGCCACATTTTCCAAGTACAGCTATCGTTTCCGCATCTTCCAAAACCTGCTTTTTTTCCACCAGAACAGACACAGGCTCATATCCTCCATCCAATGCCCGGCTAATAACTTTCGGACTTTCTGCAATAAACAGTCCATCCTCCGGATGATCCTTGTTCAAGAGCTGTGCTTCTGTAAGTCTTGCATATACATCTAGTTCCGGAGCGTCAAAATCCGTAATTTCTATCATATTCTGTATTATTTTTTCATTTATGCTTTCTGTATTGTTCATGATCATTTCCTCTTTTTTACTATCATCTGGATCTTATTGTTATCTCATTATACAGAATGAAATAAATTTTCTCAATTCCATAAATATTTTATGCACATAAGCCCGGACTTTATGTTAAAGTGGATAAAGTATGAGCAGATATTTATTTTATATAAGGAGAATCTTTCACTATGATGACTGAACTTGAGAAATATTATAATAAATTTAACGAAGAAAAACGTCTTGGAAGCCGACATGGACAAGTAGAATTTACCACTTCTATGAAATATATACATGAATATCTTCCGGAAGATAAATCAGCAAAAATTCTGGATGTAGGTGCCGGTACCGGCCGTTACAGTGTAGCCCTTGCCGAAGAAGGTTACGATGTTACCGCTGTTGAACTGGTTAAATATAATCTTGGGATCTTAAAAAAGAAAAACAGTTCTGTAAAAGCCTATCAGGGAAATGCAATGAAACTTTCCCGCTTTCCGAATAAGGAATTTGATTTAGTTCTGGTCTTTGGTCCAATGTATCATCTATATTCTATGGAAGATAAAGTCAAAGCACTGACCGAAGCCAGACGTGTATTGAAAGATGATGGTGTAATTCTTGTTGCTTATTGCATGAATGAGTACAGCGTGCTGACCTATGGATTCAAACAGAATCATATCTTAGAATGTATCGAGAACGGAAAGATTGACGACAGCTTCCGTGTACAACCCAAACCTGAAGACCTTTATGATTATGTCCGCCTGGAAGATATGGATGCTTATAATAAAGCTGCCGGTCTGGAACGAATCAAGGTCATCTCTGCCGACGGACCTTCGGATTATATGCGTCCGGTGCTGAATGCGATGGATGAGGAGACATTCGAGACTTTTATCCGGTATCATCTTTCGGTGTGTGAACGGCCGGAGCTTGTGGGCGCCGGATCACATACCGTGGATATTTTAAAGAAAAGCATTATTTAATACATGAACCGTCTGCTATCCGGACTATTTCTGTTTCCAGGATACCGCTACCCGTAGAATATAAGCTCATTTCTTCTTGTGATTTCGCGCAAAAAACAGAGTGCACTCTGTTATTATATTGAAAACCTGCCGAAATTCCTCAAAATGCATTGACATATGCCATTTTTCGCAGTAAAGCACTATCTAAAGTTATTCATATTTTAGAATGCTTATACATTTTTAATATTTATCATGAAGGCGTATGTTATGAATACACTTGTAATCGTCTTAATTGCAGCTGTACTTCTCAGTGCTGCATATGTACTTTACGGACGCTGGCTTGCTAATAAATGGGAAATTGATCCAAAGGCAGAGACACCAGCGAAAAAATTTGAGGATGGAAAGAGACAGTACCAGGTCTTGTAAGTACCGTTGCTGCACTGGCACTTACAGTCTGGACGCCGTTGCACGTATCGGATCTGCCACATTCCTGGTAGAAGGCTTACAGCTTATCATTGCAATTCTTCTGATGGCACTTGGCCTTATTATTGTCATCAATTCACTGAAAGCTTACTTTAAAGCACAGAAAGAATCTGCATAGATTAATTTTTAAGAATTAAATCGCAAATCAAATCCAATTACAATCCCCACCAGTAATTGCAAGACTCAAAAGCGCATCCATCTTTTCAACCTCTTCCTCGCCTTCAATCTTCTGAAGGAGCTCCGCTGTATCCAGCACATCTTCTAATGACTCGTCCGGTCCGATCTCGTAATCTATCTCCTGTTCGCAATCCGGGCATGGAATATGCTTCATCGTTTGTAATGACAGGAAACGGTTTCCGCATTTCCTGCATTCATAATATCCGCATTCCTTTGTCCCGTCCGGTACATAATACATATCACTCACCACCTTATATTTCTTACTGCTTTCGCTACTTCCAGCAGTCAAGCTTCTCTTTCATTCCGATATTCTTACTCTTGAACACCGGATTCATTCCCATTTTAAGCTGTTTTTCATAATCTTTCAATGCCTTCATTGCCGTATTAGACAGAATGAGGATCACCGGAATATTGATGATCGCCATTACTCCCATCAGCACGTCCGAGATATTCCAGAGCATGGACGTTTCTCCATTACTGCTTTACAGGCACTGTGAAACAGACGCACCTGCGGGAAGCTCGTCCGGATTGTAAAATACACACCAGCTCCGATTAATATGATAACTAACAGTTTACTGTACATAAATGAGCTGATGTTATCAATGATCATACTTAACATACTTTTATTTTTCTCTATAAATATACAGTAATTCTACAAGTTTGGGAAGAATAAATTGCATACATTGACACTGGCACTTATTTCCTCTATATTAATGTCTATATAAGAAAAGGAGATTCATATGTTATTATTCAAATCATTCACTATATTAATTATCGGATTTGTCCTGCTGATCAAGGGTGCAGATTTTTTTGTAGAGGGAAGTTCTGCTGTAGCAAAACGTCTCCGGATTCCTTCTATGATCATCGGGATGACCATCGTAGCCATGGGAACCAGTCTTCCAGAATGCGCCGTCAGCGTGACTGCCTCCCTCACCGGCAATAATTCCCTCGCTATCAGTAATGCTGTCGGATCCAACATTTTTAACCTGTTAGTAGTCTGCGGTGTCTGTTCTTTATTCGTTCCGCTTGCTGTACAGAAAAGTACTTTACAGAAAGAATTTCCGTTATCTATCTTCTGTGCGGGACTTTTGCTTTTGCTTGGATATCTTGGCATGACACTCGGACGGATAGACGGAATTATCTTCCTTATTATATTTGCCGGATATCTGCTCTGGATGATCCGCTCTGCCAAAAGAGCACGTCACAATATAACTTCTGCGGATTCTTCTTCTGCACAAAAAGTGAGAAGCTCACTTTCCGAAGAAGAAATCGAGCAGGTTGCCTCCCATATCAACCTCCTTCCGTTATGGAAATGTCTCATTTTCATACTGGGCGGTATGATTGCGATCAAATATGGCGGTGATTTCGTCGTTGACGGGGCATCCACAATTGCATCCAGTCTGGGACTTAGCCAGACACTGATTGGACTTACGATCATTGCCATGGGAACCAGTCTTCCGGAGCTTGTCACCTCCATCGTTGCCTCCAGAAAGGACGAAGTCGATATGGCACTTGGTAATGTCATCGGCTCTAATATCTTCAATATCCTTTTTGTACTCGGTGTCGCGGCAGCAATCAGTCCGGTGGGATTCGCTCTGGAAAATATAATCGACATTGCTTTCCTTATCATAATCAGTGCAATCACTCTCGTCTTTGCATGGACTTCGAAGGAAATCAACCGTAAAGAAGGAATTATCATGCTGGTATTATATGCCGCTTATATGGTATATATCTGCATGCGTTAATATTTGTAATTATGAAAGGACGGACATTTTATGAAAATTGTATTTTTAGATGCCAAAACAATCGGGGACGATATTGATCTGTCCGGATTTGATTCACTTGGTGAAGTTACCAAATATAACTTTACCACTCCGGAAGAAGCTCCGGAACGCGTGAAAGACGCAGATGTTCTTATCATTAACAAAGTTCCGATCAATAAAAATACGGTCGGAACAGCAAAGAATCTGAAACTGGTCTGTGTTACTGCAACCGGAACCAACAATCTGGATAAAGACTATCTGGATTCCCACAAAATTGCCTGGAGAAACGTTGCCGGTTATTCCACAGAAACAGTTACTCAGCATACATTTGCCATGCTTTTCTATCTGCTTGAAAAGCTGCGCTATTACGATGATTATGTAAAAGATGGAAATTATATTAACGATACTTCTTTTACTCACTTTGCAGAACATTTTTCAGAGATCAATGGCAAGACGTGGGGAATCATCGGACTTGGCGCGATCGGACGCCGCGTTGCCCAAATTGCCCGGGCATTTGGTGCAAATGTCATCTATTATTCAGCATCCGGACGCCCTGCACAGGATGGATATACGCAGGTTGATTTCGATACCTTGCTTACCACTTCGGATATTATCTCTGTCCATGCACCATTGAATGAACACACCGAAAATCTTCTGGATAAATGCGCATTTGCAAAGATGAAAGAAACCTGTATCTTCCTGAATCTCGGCCGTGGTCCGATCGTTGTTGAACAGGATCTGTACGACGCACTTGTTAATGGCGAAATTGCTGCCGCAGGTCTGGATGTCTTATCTGCCGAACCAATGAGTGAGAAAAATCCGCTTATCAAGATCCAGGACAGCCGCCGGCTTTTCATTACGCCGCATATTGCTTGGGCAAGCGTAGAAGCACGTACCAGACTGATGCAGATCATCCTGGATCAGGTGAAAGAATATTTCCATATGTAGAACACTAACTACTCATTAAAGTTTGATATGAAACAATTTTACATTATTTATTGAATCATTCCTACATTCATGCTATCATATATCATTGTACCTAATGAAAAAGAGTGAAAAAATATATGAATAGACGTCCTGATTCCCAGGCGTCTCTGTGGAGGAATGAGAACTATGAGTGAACGTGGATCTGCTCCTGCAGCAGAAAATAAGATGGGAACAATGCCCGTCGGAAAATTAGTATTCAATATGTCACTGCCAATGATGGTTTCTATGCTGGTACAGGCGCTTTATAACATCGTTGACAGTATCTTCGTAGCAAAATTATCAGAAAATGCACTGACTGCTGTATCGTTAGCCTTCCCGCTTCAGACACTTCTGATCGCGGTAGCTACCGGTACCGGCGTCGGTATGAATGCCCTCCTGTCAAAATCACTGGGAGAACATAACTTTAAAAAGGCGAATAAAATTGCTGATAATACGGCATTTATCTATGCCATCAGTTACATTGTATTTTTAATCCTCGGCTTTACGATCGTAAGACCTTTCTATGCAAGTCAGATTGGAAACGCAGATGTCGAGATCATGGAACTTGGAATTGATTACCTGAGTACGGTTATGATCTTTTCCTTTGGTCTGTTCACACAGATCTTCTTTGAACGGTTACTGACTTCTACCGGAAGAACTATCTTCAGTATGACTTCTCAGTTATGTGGTGCGATTACAAACATTATCCTGGACCCGATCATGATCTTCGGTCTTCTGGGATTCCCGAAGATGGGTGTTACCGGAGCCGCCGTTGCGACCGTTATCGGACAATGTGTTGCCGGAATCGTTGCCGGAACCTGTAATCACAAATATAACCATGACGTATCATTAAGTTTCAAAGGCTTCCGACCCGATATCCGTCTGATCGGACACATTTATGCAGTAGGTATTCCATCTATTATTATGCAGTCTATCGGATCGATCATGACTTATTCGATGAACCGCATTCTGATTGAATTTTCTTCAACTGCAACTGCTGTATTCGGTGTATACTTCAAGCTTCAGAGCTTCTTCTTCATGCCGGTATTCGGTCTGAACAATGGTATCACGCCGATCATTGCTTACAACTATGGTGCACAGCAGAGAAATCGTATGATCAAGACGATCCGGATCAGTCTGACGACTGCATTCTGCCTTACTTTCATTGGATTCCTCTGCTTTGAAGGCATCCCACAGGTATTACTTGGAATGTTCAATGCGTCTGACGCCATGCTGAAAATCGGTGTTCCGGCACTTCGTATCATCGGTATCCATTATCTGATCGCATGGTTCTGCATCATTGCCGGTACCGTATTCCAGGCACTTGGCAAAGCAGTATTCAGTATGATCGTATCCATCATGCGTCAGCTGGTTGTGCTGATCCCGTCAGCTTATATCTTGTCTAAGATTGGTGGCTTACATATAGTGTGGTGGGCTTTCCCGATTGCGGAAGGGATATCATTTATTGTGTCTACGGCATTTTTGATCAAAATTTATAAGACAATTATTAGTAAGATTCCGGAAGGGAAATTATAAAATAAGAAGCGGAAAAAGTTTACATTCACAACTTTTTCCGCTTCTTTTATTTTTTCCTTTTATAATTCACAATATAAATTCCCACACAAACCAAAATCAATGCAATCAGACTTCTTGCATTAAATGCCTGGCTGACTTCTCCAAGAACCAACGCCGATAACACCACGCTGCAAAGTGGATTGACAAATCCGAAAATCGCCACTTTCGATACTTCGTTATGCGCCAGCAGAACCGACCAGAGTGTATACGCCACAGCCGATACCATTGCCAGGTAGAGAATCAATACTACTCCTGCAATCGACATATGATCCAAGTGTCCGCCCATCAGGATTCCGACTATGAACAGCAACACACCTCCCATGAAGAACTGACAACCGCTTAAAATAACCGGTGATACTTTTTTGGAGAAAATATTGATCAGTACGGTTGACGCTCCATAAGAAAGCTGCGCGATCAGCACGAAGCCTTCTCCTGTCAGCCTGAATCCCATGTCCATAGAGCCGCCTGCCATGTTGATGATCACGACTCCCGCAAATCCGAGGATGCAGCCAGCAAGTTTTCTGCCTGTCATCTTTTCATTTCTTACTAACAGACATGCCATTAAAATTGCAATAAAATTGCCTAGGCCTGTGATGATCCCGCCTTTTACACCAGATGTATGTGCCACTCCGATGTAAAAGAAAAAGTACTGGACGAAGGTCTGAGCAAAGCAAACCGGGATAACATACTTGAATATCTTTCCGTCCGGAAGGACAACTCTTTTTTCCCGGAAGGATGCGAACAGTAATACAAGAATTCCCGCCAGTGCGAACCGGATACCGGCAAAAACAATCTGGCTTGCGGTGTCCGCTGAATCAACGGCAAGAATCTGGTAGCCTGTCTTGATCACGGGAATTGCACTGCCCCATAAGATGCAGCAGACACACGCCAGAGCTGCGACTACCCATGTTCTGGTTAATATATTTTGTTTTTCTGAAATTTGCATTTGTGACATTTCTTTACTCTCTGGAATTCTGGTTCTATTTTTCAATCTCAATCTTCTCTTTCAGCACGACACAGCCTGCCATATCACCGATAACATTAACACAGGTTGCTCCCATATCGCACAGAGTATTGATACTAATATAGACACCCATAACTCCTGCAGGAAGTCCGGCCATTGTAGCAAGTGCCGCGAATGATGCGATTGCACCTCCCGGGATTCCCGGTGTTCCGACTGACAGAAGGACGTTCGCCAGAAGGATGATGATCATCATGGAAATGCTGACATGCACGCCGCATGCATTTGCAAAGAACATGATCATAAAGGACATCAGGATCGATACAGCATCCATGTTAACCGTTGCTCCAAGCGGGATCGTGATACTTGAGATCTGGTTCGGAACTCCAAGTTTATCTTCGACACAGCTTTTACTCAGCGGAATGGTAGCTGAACTTGAGCATGTACCAAATGCATTCAGTGCCGCCGGCATGATCGCCTTGAAGAACTTCACCGGACTTGTCTTGCCGAGAATGCTCACTGTGCCGCCATATACGATAAATGCAAATCCAAAGAATGCGACATATAAGATAATCAGCTGCGTAGCCAGTGATACGATCGTCTTTGTACCATTCGCCTCTACAACCGGAACGATCGTACAGAAGACTCCGATCGGTGTGAAATACATCACCGTACTGATGATCTTCAGACATGCTTCATTGCAGGAGTCGATGACCTTTAATAATGGCTCACCTTTTTCTCCAATCGCGATCAGTGTGAATCCCATGATCAGCGCAAATACCAGCACCTGCAGCATATTACCTTCTGCAAATGCGGATACCGGGTTAGACGGGATCAGTCCCTTGATCGTATCAAGAATGCTGTCCATCTTGGTTGCCTGAATATCAGATGTAGCCATCTTAAAGCTAACGCCTTTTCCAAGACAGATCAGTCTCGGAATGATCAGTCCAACAAAACTTGCGATTGCTGTTGTGCACAGGAAGAACAGCATTGCCGCTCCTGTGATCTTACCTGTCGTCTTGGCACTTCCGATGCTCGCAATACCCATTACGATCGAACAAAATACCAGTGGGAAGATCATCATATTCAATGCACTCATATAGATACTTCCCAGTACACTTGTTGCAGTCAGAACCACGTTAAACCGTCCCGCCAAAAACAGTCCGGTCAGGATTCCGAGGATCAGTCCGACGAAAATCGCACCGGTGATGTGCTTTCTGTACCACTCATAAAAACTCTTCATTCGTATGTACTCTCCTTACTTTTCAACTATAATATAACGTCTATATTTTACTATACACATATAGACTATAGTTTATATCAAAAAGAGTGGAACGTCAATGTCCCACTCCTTATACCGTAAATTTCTCCACATAATAATTCTGTATCTCTGTAAGGATATACGCCTCATAATACTCCACCGGAATCTCCCGGTTCTCTTCCAGACTGTATGATACCGCCTTAATCTTCAACAACGGCTGGCTTTCTTTCCGTTCCAGCATCTGTGCGATCTCTTTATCTGCCGTAACTGCTTCCAACGTCTGACGTACCCTGTACATTTCCGTATGAAAGAAGGAACCAAGGACTTCATATAATGAACGATTATTAAAGTCAAAGAAATCCAGTTTCGGAAATCTCTCCGCCGGCAGTACTGCCGTATTCAGGCTGTATGGAACCCCATCCGCATAATACAGGCTCCGGATCTCGTATACTTCATCCCCTTCGGTGATCTGAAGTTTCTCTGCCAGATATGCATCCGCATTCATCGTTTTCAATGATAACTGCTTTTTCGAAGGCGTCTTTCCTTCGTTCTTTACAGCTTCCGTGAAACTGTAAATATGTGAACGTTTCTGATCCTTCAGTTCCCTGACGAAGCAGCCTTTTCCTTTGATCCGGTAGAGAATTCCCTCTGCACACAGTTCATCGATTGCTTTCCGTACCGTCACACGACTGACATCGTAATGTCTGCACATCTCATTTTCTGAGGCGATCACCTGATTTGGTTTTAGTATATTATCCTCAATCTGTTCTTTTATTTCGTTTTTTATTACTTCGTATTTAGTCATATTGAATTCCACCTGTGTTCCACGATTATGCATAGAACCTGCTGCCAGCAGTTTCTCTTATATGCTTTGGTATACATAAAACTTGCCACCGGCAACTTTTCTTGCATGCATTGGCATAAAAACAACCATGAACCTCATATTTTCTTGAAATCCATGGCTGCTATGACGATCCTATTGTTTATTTTAACATAGAATCTCTTTTACATGTAGATTTTTCTTATTCTTTACGATACATTTACTGTGCATTTTCCTTCGCAATCTTTCTCCAGTTCAGGAAGCCGTATGTAGAATTGATGAAATTGATCGACTTCATGATGATGATCAGAAGCGCGGATGAATCACCCTGCATAAATACCATGATCCACATCACAATTGACAATGCATTTACGATTGCCCACATTGCCCACTGCTCTGAGAAACGAAGCAGATACAGGAAGCTTGCAACAACCGATACTACCGTTGTCAGAGAATCCATGAATGGAAGATTTCCACCCATCCACTTCAGGATCTGCATGTAGCCTAACACACCAACGAGCGTTACCACTGCTGTTGTAACCATGATCTTTGGTGTCATGGTACGGAATTTGACCTCGCCGCCTTTGGTCATGTTCTTCTTCCATGTGAAGATTGCAATCGCACTTACCGGAATCGAGTAGATCAGGTTGTACATAACCTCTCCGTAAAGCGGAATTCCCATACAGTTGATCGCATACAATGCACTGTTGATGATTGCAAAGTACAGACCTGCGACTTTACCTTTCGCTCCCAGTACCAGGTTCAGACTGCTTGTCAGTGTCATGATCAGCATGAATGCGCTTTCCTTCTGGATGCCCCATGCAACTGTCTGTACGATCAGCACGAATGCCAGCCACGCTTTTTCTTTCCAGCTCCAATCCGCAAAAAAGTTCTTAATTTTATTCATTTTCCCATTCCTCCGAAATCTTTTGAAATTCCTCGTAATCCATAACCGGTCCGGATGTACCTACGACCGCTGCTGCCACATGGTTGGCAAGTCTTACTGCAACTTTTACTTCCATTCCCTTTGAAAGTCCTGCGATCACTGCTCCGATATGGCTGTCGCCTGCGCCAACCGTATCTACGACTTCCGTCTTGAACGATGCCACTTTCTGAATCTCATCTCCATCATAGAACATCGTTCCATCTCCCCCAAGTGTAACAAATACGGTATTCTGACTTTTTGCGAAAATATCCTTCACTGCATCTTCTACATGTTCCTGACCGGTGTAGTTCCCAGCCTCGGCCTCATTGATGTGAAGCACCGGACTTAATGCCATCAACTTTTCCATCGTCTCAGGTTCAATCTCTGTTATCATCGGTCCCGGTGCAAAAAAGATCTTCTTTTTATCTATATCCGGTACATTCTGCAACCAGTCAGCAATAATCTTTCCACTGTTTCCACACACCTGATAACCGGCAATGTAGATATTCTCATATCGGCTCATGTCAATCCGGTCAAACCATTCTTTCTTGAAATGGCATTCCGCTCCCTGAACGGTAATAAATGTCCGTTCACCGTCCGCTTCTACCAGGCTTAAGCAGTATCCATTGTCTTCACTCGGTTCTTCAATCACTGGTTCGTATCCTTTTTCTTTCATTCCTCTGCGGATAATATCTGCAAATGATCCGGTTCCGACCGGCACACACAGATCATGTTCACAATGCAGGTTTCGCAAAGTATTTGCCACATTATAGGCACAGCCGCCGACTACCGTCTTCGTCTCTCTGCACGGAATATCTTCCCCGCTCTTCGGAAGCCGGTCGATCTTCATCATCAGATCGACGATTGCCGCACCGACTACTAGCGTCCGCATCCTGCCAACTCCCTTCCTTTTTTAAGAATGTTGATGTATTCATCAAAATCCGTCTCCGAATTCTGTACTCTTAAGAGTTCCGTGTATTCCGGATTGATCTTTGAGTATCCGGTAAATGCCCCACAGATTGCGGTTGCCATAGCTCCGATGGTATCGGTATCACCGCCTAGGTTCGCACACATCAGACAACATTCATTCGGGTCCTGTGTATAATATGCAATGGAAATTGCCGCCGGAACGGATTCAATGATTCCCACACCGGATCCGATCACATCATAGATTTTCTTTGAAAATGTATCTGCATCGTCTGCATATTCTTTTGCGATCTGTACACCGATCTTCACACGTTCCGCAAGTCTTGGACTGAATGTCTCGCATCCCTTTTCATATCCTGCTTCTTCTACCGAAAGGATGTCACTTAATACCTGCTCAAAATCATTATTTACAATTGCAGATGCCACACCTTCTGCGATCATGGCTGCTCCGGCAATTGTCACATCACTGGTATGCGTTGCCTGAGACACACCGTATACATAATCAATCAGCTCTGTTCTCTGATCCGGTGTAAATAAGCATCCGATCGGCGCGATTCTCATAGAGCTTCCGTTGGATAATGCTTTGTTCGTGATCGCACTTGCATCCACACCGTCACGGAAATTCGCCAAAGCTACCTTCGATGTCGGTCCGAGAATGTTATTTTCAAATGCATTTTCCTTCTCTGCCCACTCCAACATACGCTTTGCAATGTCTGCCGCATCTGGTTTATAATCTGTAGCTTTTAATGAATCCAGAAGTACCAGAGCCTGGCCTGTATCATCTGTAAACTGCGCTTTGTCGTAGTTAAATGCCACGTCATTTTCCTTCGGTCCGTCGATAAATCCTGTAATCTTTCCCCCGAAAAATTTTCTTGCTCTTTCACGTCCCCACAACTCTGCCGGCATGCCCATCGCATCACCTAGTGCCATCCCATATAATGCTCCTGCTATCTTGTCTCTTAATTCCATTTGCTGCTTCCTCCAAATACATCTTGATAGTACAACTTGTATTGTTTCTTGTTGAGTTCATTCTAGCTGTGTTGGTGCTTTTTGTCAACGACGTTTTCTATATTTACATTTTTTAGTAAAGTCGTCAAGAATCTGAGTGGATTTATTTGTAAATGAGATAATATTTTTGTTAAAATTGCCAATAACAGCTTTTTCGAACGTATGGAAAAAAATCCCTGAAATCACAGTCATTTGTCGTTTTACTGTGATTTCAGGGATTCATTTCTGATTTCAGACTATAGCTTCCAGACTATTTTTACTATTTTATCAGTCATCTAACAGTACATCATTAACCACATCGTATGCATCTTCCAATGCATCCAACGCTTCCGTCAGAGTGTCTGCTTTATCCACTTCACCGGCTTCTTCATATTCATCCAGTATATTTACCAGAGAATCTTTTACTTGTTGGATGGATGTTATCAGGTCTTTTAACTGTTCTTCTTTTGTTGATGTGGTATTTATATTTACTATTTTTCTCACGCTAATAACCTCCTGTGTTCTTGTCTATTTATTCTCTTGCTGATACATTTTCTTCCAGTGTTCTAATTCTTCCTGCATTTTTTTTAATTGTAATTTATTTTCTTTTAATTGCTGATCTTTCTCCTCTATTTCCATCTTTGATTCTTCCAGTTCTTCTCTTGTCTTATCCAGATCCTTCTGCATCTCATCTACCATCAGTTCTACACTATTCCGGTCCAGTTCCTGTAATTCTTTTGAAAACATTCCCATCACCTCATCTAAATCACGGCAGATCACATAGATTTGTTCATACATTTCTTTAAAATCCGAATATTTTTCTATGATACTCAGAATATCATCCGGCTCATCCATACACATAAACGCAAGCCATGCTTCCAGCCGATTATTTATAATCATCTTACTACTTTTATTGTGCTTAATACTACGAAAGTTGTCAAGCGTTACAAATAAATATTTCTGTAGAAGATTCATTTCCGCTCCTGTATCTGATTTCTGTTCAAAATGATGTAAATATACATCTCTAAATTTGTGTAACTGTGATGGACTTGTTTCAAACAAGACAATCGTGTATACATCTTTTATATCTCTATAACATGATTTTGTTTTCTTTCCTTCTTGTTTATTCTTTTTGCGTACTCTTCTGTATTGACGCAATAACAAATCTGCTGAATAACATGCACTTCGTTCTCCCGGAAACATGTAACCATTCTTTTGTATCTCCAGATTGACAATACTTCCGTTTTCTAATTCTACCACGATATCCATAATCAGAATAGAATACCCATCCGAAAGTCCCGTCTCTTCATTCGGCAGTACTTCAAGTATTTTCACTTTCTGTTGAAGCAACAACGATAAAAATTCTTCTACTCTTTCTTCATAAATTTCTGGATTCAAAATAGCTTTACTAATGAAATCATACATCATTTTTACACCTTTTGTTCCTGTTACAAAAGCCAGAAATTCTTCTCTTTCATCTTCTTGCCAATTTTCATAGATTTCTTTCAGCTTTGAATTATTCTCAATTTCTTTTAAAACTTCTTCTTTTGTCCGAATCATCGGAAAATACTGTTGCAGCTTATTCATCATAGACAGCTCCTCCTTGTATCCCAGCAATATAAAATTATTAGTTACTATGTCTTCATATCGGATAATTGTTTCGAATTTGAAATACCGAAATGAGATGCCCTCGGGCTTAGAATTTTTAGGAATATGAAACTTTTCTTTAAAGTTAATTTACAATAACACAAAAGGAAAGATTCTGCAATACTTCTGCAAAATCTTTCCCTTTGATTCTTCCAAGTGCTTCGGTAATTAAATTCTTACACTCATCTCATGCCATTCTTCCCCGCCCCAGGTTGACTGCGCGATTCCTTTATCTTTAAATCCGAATTTCTCATACATCGCTACCTTCGATTCCAGGCAGGTAAGGATAATCTCTTTTCTTCCCCTTCCCCATTCTCTTTCGAGATACCGGCGTACCAGTTCTCTTGCAAGCCCCTGACTGCGGTATTCCGGCAGTACATCCAGACCCAGCAGCATGATATTCTTTCCTTCCGGATTATGCAGACCTGCATCCGTAAAAAATTCATCCTTTAATACGACCTCGTCTGTTGCAAGTCCATTTAAAAAACCTGCCATCTTTCCATTTTCTTTATCAATCACTACCAGAAATAAATCCGCAATTCCGGCAACACGGTCTTTCATATGCTTCTTAGAACAGGCTTCATTCGGCGGAAAACAGATCCTTTCGATCTCTGCTGCTTCTTCTGCTTCGTTCTGTTTTATGTTTCTAAATTCATATCTTTCTGAAATATGTGTATCTGTCATTTGCTTTTCTCCAATCCCATTACCGTATAAAATGTGTCGCAATTCGTTCTTCCTTTTCCGGTAATCCGAACTGTTCTTTTCCAAGCGCAATACTCTTCATCAAGAATGTCATATTTCTTGCAAGTGTACGCATCGTCTGTTTTCCTTCTCCGTCCTGCTCTGACTCACCCGGCATACGTCCATGAATGCTGTTCCAATACTGGCTTGATGCAACCGGCATTCCGGAGATTGTAAAATACTTGTTCAATTCATCAAATGTTGCCGAACAACCACCGCGTCTCGCACATACAACACTTGCTCCGACTTTCATCGTCTTGTCAAAATGACTGCTGTAGAACAAACGATCAAGACAGGCAATCAGTGTCGCATTTGCTGACGCATAATATACCGGGCTTGCAACGACAAGTCCATCGGCTTCTTCAAACTTTAGTGCCAGTTCATTTACCATATCGTTGAATACACATTTGCCTTTCTCATAGCAGGAACCACAGGCGATACAGCCTCGAATATCTTTATTGCCGACCAGTATGATCTCTGTCTCGATTCCGTTATCTTTAAATACCTGTTCCATTTCTTTTAATGCAACAGATGTATTGCCATTAGCCCGTGGGCTTCCATTTAACATTAACACTTTTAACTTTTGCTGCATTGATTTGTTCCCCTTTCAATGATTCTCTTCCTGACAGATATTTCTTTCAGGATTCGCAAGTTTTTATGCTCATATCTTTGGCGTTCTGAATTCCACCGCATGCTTCCTCTTCCAGATTGGGAACAAATTCCGCTGACACACATAATTCTCCCTCTCTTTGATCGCAACCGCCTGAAAAAACGTCTTCCACATCTTTGTATATTCATCTTCATACTGTTCTGTTTTACGAAGTGACTCAAATTCGTCATCCGTCAGATAACGCAGATAGTTTGTTCCGTCTTTTGGATGTACGCATGCTGTTTTCCGGTTATCATCTATGATCATCCAATGTTCTGATGGCATCCGGTCCGCAAAATGTCTGCCAACCAGCATGACCACATCACTTTTGGGTTCCAGATGACTGACATAGACCTTTCTGTCCAGCGACTGGAATCGTGCAAATTCATTAAAATGATGGCTTTCATTACCGACTTTCCGCCGAAGTTCCAACATGCGCATCACATGAGGATTCGAATACTGTTCCAGTACCTTACTTCCCACTGCAAATCCGACACGCAGGAAATTATAAATTGCCTGTAACGCATCTTCCTCCGCAGAAAGGGTTGCATAATATACATCCAGATATGCTTCATCGGAAATATCCCTGCGAACAGAACGGATTACTTTTTCTGCTTTCACATTATCCCCGTCTACATGGACATATTCATCAAACATTGTCTGCTGTAATATCGGTTCTTTCTTTAATTGTATCTGATCATGACCGATTCGTAAAGCTTCCGACCAGGCATCATAGATGCAGGTCATAATGTCCTCCAGACGATCCTTACAAGTATATATCTTCATAATTTCCTACCCAATCCCAAAGTCTGCCAACGACAATTGCACATAAGATTCATTGGAATGTTCTATATTCCATACATCTTTCTTATCTACACTCACCAGTTGTCTCATAATATACGATGCTTCAACCGGTGTATGATACATCTGTTTTCCCCCACAGGTAATAAAATAATGCGCCCGCTTAAGTACCACACCCATCTTCTTTAAACTTGCAAAATCCAGTCTTCCATACCGTCTTGCATGTGTGATCCGGCTGGCGGATTTGGGACCGATTCCCGGTACCCGAAGCAGTCTTGCATAACTTGCAGTCTCTATTTCCACAGGAAATTGTTCGAGATGGCGTAATGCCCAGTCACACTTTGGATCGATCAGTTCATTGAAATCCGGCTTTTCTTCCGACAATAATTCACCTGCCTGGAATCCATAAAATCTAAGCAGCCAATCTGCCTGATAGAGGCGGTGTTCACGCAAAAGCGGTGTCGGTGTTCCAAGCCCCGGCAGTGCATCATCCTCATTCAGCGGAATATATGCTGAGTAAAACACTCGTTTCAAATCAAAGCTCTGATACAACTGCTGGGTCGTCTGCAATAATGTATAGTCACTTTCCCCCGTCGCACCGATGATCATCTGTGTACTCTGCCCGGCAGGTGCAAAACGACGCTTTAAACCAGACATATCATGGGGTGCTAACTGATATGCATTGTCCCATGTAAGGAGTCCATCCACTCTCCCCATTTCTTTTTGAGAAGGCAAAGTTCCGTCCTTTCCATCCGACAGTCTGTCTGTCTTCTTTTTTTCTTCCAGGCTTTCCCGATAATTCCTTTTGGATATTTCCGAAAAAATGCCGTTATTTAACAGTTGATTTCCCCTGCTTCTTTCCATATATGCTGTCTTTCCGATGGCCATCCGGTGTGCAGCAATTGTATTCTGAACCTTTCCCATAGGATTAAGGATTGTCTTCATTGTCTTATTCGGTGCAAGAGTCCGAAGACTCTCTTCCGTCGGAAGTTCCAGATTCACACTGATACGGTCGGCCAGATATCCCGCTGCGGCAAGAAGTTCATCCGAAGCTCCCGGAATCGTCTTCACATGGATATATCCGTTAAAATGATATTTTGTGCGAAGCAGCAGTAAAGTCTCACACATCTTTTCCATCGTGTATGTCGGATTTTTCAAAACTCCGGAGCTTAAGAAAAGGCCTTCTATATAATTCCGCTTGTAAAACTCAATCGTCAGTTCACAGATCTCTTCGGGTGTAAATGTTGCCCGTTTCACATCGTTGCTTGCACGATTAATGCAATATTTACAATCATAGGCACAATGATTCGTCATCAGAATCTTTAATAAAGAAATACATCTTCCGTCCGCTGCAAAACTGTGACAGATGCCGCATGCCTCTGTATTGCCGAGTTCTCCTTTCTTTCCACGGCGGCTGGAACCACTTGACGTACATGCTACATCATATTTTGCCGCATCAGCGAGAATCTGTAATTTCTCCTGTGTTGTATAATTACTATTTTTGATTTCTATATTCATAGTTTTATTATACAAACAAGCGTTCTTGTTTTCAAGTGTTTTTCGAACATTTGTTCTTTTTATCTGCTATACATGCCTGCTATCTTTATTTTTTCAGGAAATGTTCCCTGTTCGGATATACCTGCCTGAAAGCCTCAAGCGCCGCCTCCTGTAACAGCACAAACTCTTTCTCCATATGAAGCAGATGCGGTGCACGAAAAGCGATCATACTAATCTGCTGCGCAATCTTTTTTGTCACTCCTTCTTCTGACATCTGTCCCATTCCAAATACAAGTGACGTAAATGCTCTTCCTCCCCTGCTGACTTCAATGAATTTCAGAAAGACATTCTGAAGCTCCTGCAAAAGAATTTCCTTATATACTTTTTCCTGAAGCAGTGATTCTGACAGCCCCAAAGTGGCAGCTATCTTCGCTCCCTGCTTTCTCCGTTTTCCTCCCAGATCCACTGTCGTGCCCTCTGCCAGATATTTCATTTCCATAAGACATCTCATAAATTCATCTTTTACGGGTGTTCGTTTTCCATATCTTGCAATCCATAACTGTTTCCGGTATTTGTCTTTCTCCGACTCTCCGTCGCCGGTATTTGCTTTTAATAACTCCAGTCTTTTTACCGGATCTGTTTCTTTGTAAAATGCAATTATCCATGCGTTATCCATTTTCTATTTCCTCATTATTATTTCAAAAAATGATCTACATTACTGCTATCCACACGGCAATATTCGGAGACATAATATCTGCCTTCCTTTAAATGTTTCCGATTTGTGTCTTTTCCACAGACAATCTCTACCGATAATTTCGCCAATTCCATTGCCTGATCCTCTTTATCATTATAGACGGTTCCCTTCATTTTTCCAGTCTTGATTGCCTCCAGCGCATCGTCCAGACCGTCAATTCCAAATATGACAGGCCAGTTCCGGCAGTCATATCCGGCCTTCTGCCAGGCTTCCACTGCTCCCAGTGCCATCTCATCATTATTGGAAATAACCAGTTCTATTTTCTCTCCATATTGCTCAATAAGACGACTCATCCTGTTTTCAGCCTGTCCACGGTTCCAGTCTGCAAACTGATAACTCAATTTTTCAAGATTAATCCCCTGTTCAAGCAAGGTCTTAACCGAATAGTCTGTTCTGCTGATGGCATCCTGATGTCCGGCCTCTCCTTCCAGAAGTATGTACTGAATCTTCCCATCCTGATTCTTATCAACTTCCGGATGATTCTTAATATAATCCGCCACAATTTCTCCCTGCATGATCCCGGACTGCTCTGCGTTACATCCTATATAATACAGCTTCTCCCATTGCATCAGATCCTCCCTGACCGGCTCCCTGTTAAAAAAGAGAACCGGGATATCTTCTTGTTTTGCCATCCTGATAATACGGGATGGTGCCGTTCTGTCAACCAGATTCACACACAATACATCACAGCCGGCGTCAATCATCTCCTCAACGATCTCATTTTGATCCTGCTGATTATCATCGCCGTTTTTTACCGTTGTGATGATTTTCATATGATCTGTTTCCATTTTTTTCAGATTCTCTTTTAACTGATCCGTCATAGCATTGATAAATGGATCATCCTGCGTATAGGTTACAACTCCTATCCGGATGATATGATCTGTCTTTACACTCTTGTCTTCACATCCGGTAATCAGAAAAGCAATCAGCAGGATAACTGCTATCATACTTCTTCTTTTTCTGTTTTTTTTACTCATAAGAATATAAGAACCTTTCCATATTATCATTTAATGAAAATTCATCTCTGTCAAACACCTTTATCTCTGTCTTATGTCCCTTCAGCCTGTAGAATCTGTGTTCCAGCCTTTGTGCCATTTCCCCGACACTTTTATATCCGATCTCATAGGCATCCGGAACCACCAGTCCCTGGATATTTCCGTTATCCAATAACACTACCGCTTTTACACTGCTCCCAATGCCATATATGTCCGCTCCCTGATATGAATCTTCATCAGACTGCTCGCCTAGTTCTTCCAATGCATGTGGATCCAGAACCACTATTGCATCTACTTTATCTTTTTTACTCACTTTTTCATAGATATTCTGATCTTTTTTCCGGTAACAATACCAGTCGATCTCACTTTTGGTATCTTTCAGCGAATCCTTTAATCCCCGGATCGCATCCTGATCTGACTTTGATTCTTTCCAGTTTGCGACAACTCCGATTTTCTGCCGCTTCTTTCCCAGCTGCTTTCCAAGTTCAGAACCTATCTTATAATAATCCGGTCCGATTACCGGATTACCGGAATTCCCGCCTTCTTTGGAATATACATCCTCCATGATCAGTGTGTATGGCGTCTTGGCACACTGTTTTTTTAACATGTCTTTCGTATCACTTCCCGGTGCCGGACATATGATAAATGCATCTATATTGTTGCGCTTCTGCTCTTTTATAATTTCTTTTTCCATCTCTGCATTTTCAATTTCATCTGTATTACAGATAATCATATGAAGATTGTTTATTTTCGCCGATTGCTTCATCCCTTTAATCAATGAATTCCACCGGTTATCTCCTGATTCCGGTAAGATCACCGCCACTCGTTTTTCCGGCACATCCCGGTCAAAAATCTTCCATGCAAAAAATAATGTCAGTATCAGGAAAATACACTCCAGTATCAGGAATGTAATTTTATTCTTTTTCATCTACATCCCTCCCCTGTATATATTTCTGCATCTCCAATTGTTCCGCATTCTCCTTTGTATATGGAATTGCCGGTATATGGATAACAACCCTGGTCCCCTCATCCGGTTCACTATATATCTCCAGGCCATATTGCTCACCAAACATCAGCTGAATTCTGGAATGCACATTGATCACGCCAACACCCGAACCATGTTTTGGAACTTTATTGTTATCTTTCAGGATATTTTCCAGAACTTCTTTTCGCATTCCCATTCCATTATCTTCTATAATAATGTAAATATCGTCTTCTTTCTTTTCTCCCCGGACTGTGATTTTTCCTTCATCGTCCTCATCCATATTTCCCACGCCGTAATAAATTGCATTTTCGAGAATCGGCTGAATGACTAATTTTACAATACAATAATCTTCTATCTCTTTATCCGTCTGAAATTCCATTTGAAAACGTTCTTTATAACGCATAAGCTGGATATTCATATAGCTTCTGCTGTGCTGAAGTTCATCTTTAACCGGAATGATCGTCTTTCCGCGGGATAAACTGACTCTTAAAAGCTTTGCCAGTTCGGAGATCATAATAACTGCTTCTTCATTTTTCTGTGCTTCGATCATCCAGGTAATAGATTCCAGTGTATTATACAGAAAATGTGGATTAATCTGACTTTGTAATGCATCCAGTTCACTTTTTCTCCGTTCATTCTGCTGACGGATAATTTCCTCCATAAGCGTCTCAATCCGTTCATATGATCTTTGAACAGAATAACCCAAATGTCGTATTTCTGAAGAACCTCCTATGTAAATATCCGTTTTTCCTCCTGCTTCATATGTTTTAACCGATTCATCCAGTTTCCGGATCGGTTTGGATATTTTTCTGGAAATCAGCCTGTTTCCTTCCAGAAGCATCATCATAAGAACCATGATTGTTGTAAAGATATAATATCTGAAATTGTTAATTCTTGCAGTCTGCACGCTCTCCGGTACAACTCCGATCAGTTTCCATCCTGTATAGGCAATGTTGCCAACCACTACACTTTCCTTGTGTCCATTTGTTGTGATCTCATAAGTGCCCTCCTCATACCCGGAAGCCTTCAGACTATTCTCTTCAAACAGTCCTCTGGCCATCTCTGTTTTTCTCGGATGATAGATCATCTGTCCGTCACGACTGATCATATAATAATAGATTCCTTCCGAAGAATCATTAATCTGCTTTAAGACATCTTCGATCACCGAATATTTCATATCTACAAGAAGGACTCCGCTTCCCGGAATCTCCCCATCGTTTATATCCACGTAACGGCTCAGTGAAACAACCCAATGATAACGATACAGACCATCTTCATACAGATTCTGAATATGCGGAATGGAAAAATGTACATTTTCAATTGCACTCTCGGCATTCTTATACCAGTCCTGTCCTTTTACATCTATATTTTCTTTTTCAACAGCAACCGGTTCCGAAGCAATCAGCCGACCTTCGTTCCCATATAATGCCAGACTCTCAATTTTATCCGAATTCACCTCATATAATAAGCTGAACTGTTCAGCAAATTTTTCGCTGGATATATCAAATTCCTGAACGATATTATAATTCGCTGCATCAAAAATCTGCCGGATATCTAACAGGTCCGAATTCACCCTGTCTACTGTGCTTTCCACCGTCGCCTCTGTATTTGATACTGCCATCTTATCAATCGCAAGCTTAAATCTTTGATACAAAAGGAATCCCATAGTTACAATCGTGACAAGTGTAATCGCCATAAGAACAGACATGATGATCGACTGTATATTAAATACAACATTTTCTTTTAAATCCGAATCTTTTTTTCTTTTTTTCACGCTTTTTCCTGTTCCCTTCATACGCATTACTGTTCTACTTTACAGATGCTCTATACTTCGAAGGAGAAACTCCAAACTTCTTTTTAAATACATAACTAAAGTAATTGGCATCGAGATACCCTACTTTTTCTGCTATGGTATAACTTTTCTCATCTGTATTCAATATCATTTCTGCTGCAATATCCATTCTGTAATCTGTTAAATAAGAGATAAACGATTTTCCCGCTTCTTTTTTAAATACAGAAGAAAAATAAGAATTCGATACACCGAGAACCGCACATACCTCGTCCAATGATATATCCGCCTCCATATACCTTTCTTGCACAATGTTCTGTGCTTCCACAATGAGCCGTCTGGCAGAACTGTTTCTTGCACATTTCAGCTTTTCGCTGATCGTTTCCGACATCTGCACAATCCATGCTGTCAGTGAACTCTCATCCATCTGCGATACTTTTTCGTAAATATTCTGCATATTACCGGATATTTTATTGAAATCCAGCGAATTATCTGTACAGAACTTAAAAAATCCACTGACGATCTCCATTGTAGCAAGATTATACTGACTCATGGTTTCTGTATTTTTATGAAGCTTTTCCATCTCTCCATGTGCTGCCCGCTCTATCTCTGCCGAATCTCCTATACGAATTGCACGAAATAGCGTCTGCATCCTTGACTCTTCTGACTGAACCGGTTTGATCTGTTCCTTCGGAACAATCTCTCCAATATTAATTGCCCGTTTTGTTCCGTATAAAACCCTGTAAGAAACTGCTTCTCTTGCCCGTTCATAGGAAAGACTGATCTCATACAGGCTGTCACACACGGTTCCGATTCCCGCTGTAACAACTGCACCCATGATGCGGTATGCCCACCGACAGAATCTGTCACAGGCATCTGTTATCTGGGTAATCTTATCTTCCGCATCCAGTTCCAGAATCAGCAGTGTATTTCCCATATATATAAATTCTCGACAGTTCCACTGATCCATCAGTCTCTGCTTGATCTCTCTTTCTACCGACATGGATAAAAGCAGTGGGTTCATGCCTTCTGGCACATGGTTCTCCGATGTGTGGAAGATTACACAACCAAAGAGAGGTCCTTTCATATCTACCTGATATGCCTGTAAAAACCTTTCATAATCATGTTTTTCTACTCTTCCTTCAATTAATGAAATAAAAAAATTGGACTGTAATTTCGGAAGTACTTCCTGAAAATAATCATTTAATTTTTTTACATTTAATTTTTCTTCTCTTTCCCTGTCCAGCGTATGTTTCAAATTAGTCAGACTTTCTGACAATTCTGTTGCATTGACCGGTTTGAGCATATATTCCTTGATTTCCAAATGCACTGCTTCTTTCGCATATTCAAACTCATCAAATCCCGTACAGAGCATGATATAAATATTCGGATATTCCCGATTCAGCCTTCTGGATAACTCTAACCCGTCCATATAAGGCATCTTAATATCCGTCAGCACCACATCCGGCTGGAGTTTTTCTACTAATTCCAGCGCTTTCACCCCATTTGTCGCACTTCCTGCCACCTCAAACCCCAGATCATTCCAATGAATTTTTTTCTCTATCATATCGATGACTTCGGCTTCATCATCTACGAGAATCACTTTATATCGTTCCATCTTTTTCCCCTTTTTCATGGCCGCTATACGTTTATTCCAGTATAACAAATTTACGTCTCTTATAACATATCCAAATACAAAATCTGCCTTCAAAATTTTTTTACTCACAAATTCCTTTCGAACACATCATGTTGAAAAAACCGTCCCTTTCATCTTTCCGATGAGCAGGACGGTCTACTTCTTTTTGTATAAACCTGTATAAACAGTCTTTTATTTATTATTTCTTCTGTACATATTTCAGACAGTCAAGTGTTACTGCTGCCAGAATAATGATACCTTCAAAAATAAACTGAAGGTTTGTATCAATACCAAGAACCGTCAAAGAATAGGTCAATGATGTAAAGATCAGTACACCTGTCACAACTCCCGATATCTTACCAATACCACCGGTAAAGGAAACTCCACCAACTACGCAGGCTGCAATGGCGTCCATATCCCATCCCTGTCCGTAAGCGGCACTACCGGATCCAACCATTCGTACACACTCCAGCCATGAACCGAATCCATAAAGGATACCTGCAAGGATAAATGCTCCCATCGTTACTTTAAATACCGAGATTCCTGATACAGCTGCCGCCTCTGGATTTCCACCAACTGCATATAAATTTTTTCCAAATGTTGTCTTATTCCAGATAAACCATACAACAGCAATCGCAACTACTGCCCATAAAATAATCATCGGAAAACGTCCTGCCTGTGGAATAAAAATATTCGGGATTGTCGGATCAATCGCACCAAAAGAAACTCCTTTTGTAGCATATGTAACAAGACCAAAGATGATCAACATATTTGCCATCGTTGAAATAAATGGATGCATCTTAAATCTTGCCATGAAAAATCCGGCTGTCATTGCAAATACAGTTGTGAAAAGTATACACACACATAATGCTAATATAGCTCTTGATGCCGGTGCCATACCCGAAAAATCAAAAACATGTCCAAACACAGTACCTGTGTTAATTCCGTTATGCATGATAATGGTTGCTGTAACCATACCCATACCAACCATACGTCCTACAGAAAGGTCTGTACCTGTCAGAAGGATCAGACCGGCAACTCCAAGTGCAAGGAACATTCGCGGTGAAGCCTGCTGCAAAATGTTAAGGATGTTTGTGGTTGTAAAAAGCTGTGTATTTTTCACGAATGGTGTAATAATACACAATGCGATAAAGATCATGATAATTACAATATACAGACCGTTCTTATACAAGAACTGTGTCATATTAAATGTGTACTTGTAATTTTCAAAATTCTGTGCCTGCTTCTGTGCAAATGTATATTTTGACATTCTGAGCAGATCGATCAGGTGGAACTTATGCATGTATGCATCATGTTTTCTATCCTTGATCTCCTGGATCCTGGATTCATGTGTCATCTGCGCATCATATAATTTATTCTTATATGTGTATTTTTCAGCTTTGATCTCTTCTGCATCTTTCAGGCTGCTGACTGCCTTCTTATGTTCTTCCTGCAGATCCGCTTTTAATTTTTCAAAATTACTGTTTTCCGCTTTTTTCTCTGCTTCGCAGCTCTTTGCAACAATGTTATAATACTCACTGTTGTAATGTTTGGAAAGAAAACCTTCAGCATCTGCGATCAGTTTTGCAATCTGCTGTTTATTTGCATCTTCTGTTGCTTTTGCCTTCTCCAGATTCTTCTTACATTCCCCGATAATCTTATTCTGTTCTTCTTTTGTTAAGTTCTTATTCTCTTTTGCTATTGCAATCTGATTTTTTAAACTGTTGACTTTGTCAGATCCTTCCACACGCAGTGCATCGATCTGCTCCTGTATTTTTCCAACATATTCGTCAATCGGTTTCAAAAGTATTGCTTCTTCTTCAGCCGAAATGATAATGCTTTTTTCTGCCATCTTCCATACCCCTCTCTGTTACAGATATTTTGCACTGAGTCTCAATAATTCTTCCTGGTTCGTCTCTTTTGTATTTACGATTCCGGCCAGTCGTCCGTTTGACATAACACCGATACGGTTCGTAATACCAAGAATCTCCGGCATCTCAGAAGATACAACAATAATTGTTTTCCCCTGCTTTGCCATATTGATGATCAGTTCGTAAATCTCATATTTCGCACCAACATCAATTCCTCGTGTCGGATCATCCATCATGAATACACTCGGTGAACGCTCCAACCATTTTCCGAAGATTACCTTCTGCTGATTTCCTCCGGAAAGACTTGTGATCATATCATCCGGGCCCATACACTTTGTATGCATGATTTTAATCTCTTCCGCAGTTGCACGTACCATTCTGTCATGTGACAGCACTGCACCATTCTTATAATGGTTCATGTTAGCGATGGTCGTATTAAATGTAATATCGCCTTTTAAGAACAGACCATTAGCTTTTCTTTCTTCTGTGATCAGGGCAAATCCATGATCCATTGCATCTCTCGGCGATGAAAAGTTCATGATCTTTCCATCGTATATTACATTTCCTTCTGCTCTTGTGCGGATTCCGAAGATTGTTTCTAAAAGTTCTGTACGTCCGGCACCAACCAGACCGTAAAATCCAAATATTTCTCCTTTTCTGATATCAAAGGATACATTTTGAATCTTTGGTGCATATTTTGACGAAAGATTCTGTACAGAGAGAATCTTCTCTCCGGGCTCATTGTCAACAGGTGGAAATCTGTTATCCAGCGAGCGCCCAACCATTGCCGATATCAGTTCATTCATATCTGTATCTTTGCACTCTTTTGTCATAACCAGACTACCATCTCTGAGCACAGATATCTCATCACATATATTGAATATCTCATCCATCTTATGTGATATATAAATCAGCGAAATTCCCTGTGCTTTCAACTGACGCATCATCTTGAAAAGTTTCTCAACTTCCGGTGCTGTCAGGGATGAGGTTGGTTCATCCAGTACAATTACTTTGGAATGATAGGAAATAGCTTTTGCAATCTCACACATCTGCCGCTGGGACACAGACATTTTTTTCATTGGCTGTGTCAGATTTGCTGTGATTCCAAGCTGTCTGAAGAGATTTGCAGTTTCCTTTTTCATTCTTCCTTCATCGACAATTCCAAAAGAATTCTTTGGATATCGTCCAAGAAACATATTATCTACAACGCTTCTTTCAAGACATTGGTTCAATTCCTGGTGTACCATCGCTACTCCGTTTTCCAGTGCATCTTTTGGTCCCGAGAAATTTACTTCTCTGCCGTCTAATATAATTGTCCCCTCATCTTTCTGATAAGTACCAAAGAGACATTTCATCATTGTCGATTTTCCGGCACCGTTTTCACCCATAAGTCCCATAATGGTCCCAGGTTTGACATTCAGGTTTATATGTTTCAGAACTTTGTTTCTACCGAACGACTTACTCATGCCATTGATCGATAAGATGTATTTATTCTTATCTACTGTCATAACTCTGCTTCCTTTTCTTGATGAAAGAAGGGTATCATCTCTGACACCCCTCTGCGTTTCATTCATTTACCATTTAACCAGTCTCTTATTTTGAGAGAAGTGATGTGTATGCTGATGCATTGTCTGTCTTAACCATGTTAATTGCAAATGCATCATATTCGTTTGGATTTCCGAGACGGTTTGTGATGTTCGACTCTGTCTGTCCATCTCCACCGATGTAATCAACCTTCAGGTTAAGGAGATCATCATAGTTCTCAAGAAGTGGCTGGTATGTTGAGCTCAGGAAGTTGTCTGATGCATTGTAAATATCAAGCCATACTTTCTTAGATGGACTCTTGCTTGAATCAAGCTGTTTTGACACTTTGTCATAAATCTTTGTTGAATCTGTAAAGTCTTTGTAATTATCAGCTGTTACTGCAACATTTAATGCGTAGTAAGATCTTTCTTCTTCGCTGTATCTGTAATCTTCACCTTCTGTCAGGCAGTTACCGGCATCATCTGCTGTACCAATACCTGTATCCACGTCTGCTCCGTCAAGTGCGTTACGGAGTACTCTTAATGTCAGATAAGCCTGAACATCTGCATGCTGAGAGATTGTTCCGCCGTATCCATCAGCGATTGCTGCAACAGCGTCACTGTTTGCATCATATCCGAATGTAGGAACTTTGTTATCTTTTGCCCATGCATTAAACATTGACATTCCCATACCATCATTGTTAGAAACAACAATATCGATCTGATCTCCGAAAGAAGCTTCCCATGTTCCGATTGCGTTACCTGCTGTAGCCGCATCCCATGTTGCCCCTGCTGAGTTCTTCATTTCCTGAGAAGCAAGCTCACGGACTGTAAATTCTTTTCCGTCTACATCAATCTTAGCATCCTGGACAACTTTTGCTTTTCCGTCTACGTTTGTTCCTGCCGGCTTGGAAGCAACTTCGTCACCATCTTTAACTCCTGTTCCAAGTGCCGCACGAACACCACGTGTACGTGCGATAGAATCATTATGTCCGATGTCACCGATTGCAAGTACGTATCCGATAACTCCATCACCATTTCTGTCAATCTTATCAGCATTTGCTTTGATATAATCAACAACCATCTCTCCCTGAAGTTCTGCTCCCTGATTAGCATCAAATCCTACATAATAAGTATCTTTGTTGAAATTCAACGCTTCTTTGTCCAATTCCCCTGTTGAACTATTAGAAGGTTGACGGTTAAACCAGCAAAGCGGTTTGTCCTTATTGGCTACAGAACTGCTGTCTGAAGATCCTGATGATTTTGAATCACCTGACGAAGATCCTCCGCAGCCTGCCAGTGATAATGCAAGTGTTGCTGCCATCATGAGTGCAAATACTTTTTTCTTTTTCATTTTCTTTCCTCCTGTTTTGTGCGTTTTGTTTTTAATCGCGTCTAACTCATTGACTAATCTCATTATAATTACAACACTATTTTTTTGACATAGAATATTTTTGGATTAATTATCAATATTTTTATATTGATCTATGTTTTTTTATATATTTTATCCAATTGTGCAGAATCTGTCTCTACTATATATAATATAAAACAAAAAAACTGCGATAATAACATTCACGCTATTACCACAGTTTCTCTTATATGTTCTTATTACGAATAAAATAATGATTAAGCTGTTGCTTTCTTATCATCTGTTTTTTCAAGAAGTTTCTTTACACCCTGGATTGCAACCAACACACCAAGGATCAGAAGCAATACGGCAAAAATCAGCTGTAATGTATTTCCAAGATCCAGCCCTGTTGTCAGGAATGCTTTTGTCAGTTTCACGATCGTCATACCAAGTGCTGTAAATGTAACAGCCATCATGAATACCATTGGTCCCCAGAGCATGAATCCCTTGCGCTTCGTTTTCTTAAGGAATACCGCACAAGCTACCAGTGCCAGTACAGATAACAGCTGGTTGGCTGAACCGAATAAAGGCCAGATCTCTGCATAACCGACTTTTGTCAGGAAATATGCAAGTACCAGTGTAATAACCGTTGCAAAGTATTTATTCGTTACCACTTTTAAGAATGGACTCATGTTATCCTGATCTACATCATCATCGAGGAAGAATTCCTGGAATGACAGACGGCCTACTCTGGCTACGGAATCCAGAGAAGTCAGTGCAAATGCGGATACTGCCAGATTGATCAGCGTAAATACAAGCGAGTGTGGCAGTCCGATGACTGACAGGAAGTTCGCAATCGCTCCGGCGAAAATCTGAGGCTGTGTTGTCAGTCCCTGTGCTGCTGCTTCACCTTTAGCAAAAGATGCAACTGCAATCAGTGCAATAACTGCAAGCATACTTTCCATTAACATTGCTCCGAATGATACAGGAAGCATGTTCTTCTCATTCTTAATCTGTTTGGATGCTGTACCGGAAGATACCAGTGAATGGAAGCCGGAAACCGCACCACAAGCGATCGTTACAAATAAGATTGGGAACATATACTGTCCATCTACGTTAAAGCTTGTGAATGCCTGAAGGTTACAAGATGGATTTGCTACAAATACACCAATAACCGCACCAACGATCATAAAAATCAAAAGGTAACTATTCAGATAGTCACGAGGCTGAAGAAGTGCCCATACAGGAGCGACACTGGCAATCAGGATGTAAACGAAAATGATGAGATGCCATGCATCCAGTCCTACATACATTGGGAAGTGAAGTCCCAGTGCGATTGCTGCTACCAATAATACGATTGCAACTGCTGTATTAATCCACTTGTTGAATTTCGTATACTTCAAAAACATTCCAAGTCCGACTGCTTCTAAGATAAATATCATAGAAGTAGTTGCGACTGCACCGTTAGCTGCAATTTTTGTTACTTTTCCGGCTTCACTTACTGAGAATCCATTAAAAGTTCCGGCTACAACATCAGCAAAAGCTGCAACGACCAGAATACAAAACAGCCAGCAGAATAACAGGAATAATTTCTTACCTAATTTTCCGATATATTCTTCAATGATATATCCGATTGTACGTCCTTTATTCTTTACAGATGCATACATAGATGCGAAATCCTGAACGGCTCCAAAGAATACCCCTCCGATTAAGATCCACAAAAGTACCGGAAGCCATCCGAAGATTGCTGCCTGTATCGGTCCGTTGATCGGACCTGCACCTGCGATTGATGCAAACTGGTGACCGAATACGACGTTCGTATCGGCCGGTACATAGTCAACCCCGTCTTCCATCTCATATGCCGGAGTTTTGGCATTTGGGTCAATGCCCCATTTGTTCTGAAGATAACGACCATAAAGAAGATATGCTCCACCAAGCACAACAATGGCAATGATCATCATTAATATTCCACTCATAAAACAATCCCTCTTCTTTCTCTTTAAAGTAAATATATAAAAAAACGCCTTCGCTATCCTTTCGGATAACAAAGGCGGAATATTCTTCCGTGGTACCACTTCGTTTTACTGCAGTCATCACTAACCACAACCACTTGTTACTGTCAAAATATCTAACAGTTTCTTCTGTAACGTGAAGACAACGTCCCGGCTTACTCGATACCTAACTATGTTGATTCTTCCAACCTGTATATTTCAGCGGGATGCTCCTGGGTGATATCATAAAATACTTTCTGCCGTTTCACACCATCCAACAGCTCTCTGAATTCCAGTTAACTTTTATGACGTATCCCTTTCATTGCATTTCTTATTTACTTTTTTTAGCTTACTTAAAGTTTTACACTTTTTTCTTGTAAAGCGCAAGAGTGGAATTAAACATAATTTACAAAAATACAGTTCTATTTTTGTGCATTTTTTCACATTATATAATTTCGGTTATCTCTTCTACAGATTTCACAAAATAATCTGCTCCATCCAGTTCTCCCTTCTCACCATAGCCATACAGGCATCCGATAAACGGACTTTTACAGGATCTGGCACATTCCAAATCCTTTCTTCTGTCTCCGATCACCAGATAAGGTCCCGGATAGTCCCGGATAACTTCCTGCACAATCTCCGTCTTAGGGCAGAAACCATACGATTCACAGTCATAAAACTGTTCAAACCATCTTTCCATTCGGAATTCTTCCCAATGTGCTTTGCGGTATGCCACTTTACAGTTGCTTAAGATCACAAGATGATATCCTCTGTTCTTCAAAGCTGTAAGCATCTCTTCCGCTCCCGGATACCACACTGCCCGGTGCTTCCTGATCTGCCTGACCATGGAATCTCCCACGATCGCACTCGCCTGATCTTTGTATCTCTGATCTAATTCCGGCAGAAATGTATCCCACATTTCTTTGCTGTTTAAGCCCAGCCATCCTGCGATCTGCGCCGTCTCTATCTTCTGTTCCTCTACAACATTCTGTTCTGACAACCACTGATAAGCTTCCCTGAACGCCGGCTCATAGATTCCAAGAGTATTATGTATCGTTCCATCATAATCAAAAATGATTGTTTTCACCATCGGCTGCACCTGATTAAAGCTGCTTCATCAGATTTACCATCTCAATTGCAGACAATGCACAGTCATATCCTTTATTTCCTGCTTTACTTCCTGCACGTGCGATAGCCTGTTCGATATTCTCTGTTGTGATCACTCCGAATAATACCGGAATTCCTGTTGCAAGTTCAACCTGCGCGATTCCTTTGGCCGATTCATTACACACCAGATCATAATGGGAAGTATCCCCGCGGATAACTGCTCCCACGCAGATGACTGCATCATACTTTCCGGACTGTGCCATCTTCTGTGCAGTCAGCGGAATCTCAAATGCTCCCGGTACCCATGCAGCCGTAATGTTCTCTTCTTCTACCCCATGTCTTACCAGCCCGTCGACGGCTCCGCCCAATAACTTATTCACAATGATCTCATTGAATCTGGCAGCCACGATTCCGACTTTCATTCCCTCAGGTGCTACTACTTTTCCTTCTACTAAATTGATCTGTCTCATGATTTCTTCCTCCTGTTATTCATTAAATCTTTTTATAATTCTATTTCTTTGAAAATGTGTCCCATCTTTTCCTGTTTTGTCTTCATATATTTCAGATCATACTTCTGCGGTGGGATCTCCAGCGGTACTCTTTCATTGATCTTCAGTCCAAACCCACCAAGTCCATAGACTTTGTCCGGATTATTGGTCAGAAGTCTCAATGACTTCACTCCGAGATCCGATAATATCTGCGCTCCGATCCAGTACTCTCTGAGATCCGGTGCAAATCCCAACTTTACATTGGCCTCTACCGTATCATATCCCTGCTCCTGCAGTGCATATGCCTTGATCTTATTGAGCAGCCCGATTCCTCTGCCTTCCTGCCTCATGTAAAGAATGATCCCTCTGCCTTCTGCTTCTACCTGACGCATCGCTGTCTGAAGCTGTAGACCACAGTCACATCTAAGCGAGCCAAATGCATCACCTGTCAGGCACTCCGAATGTACCCTGCAAAGTACATCTTCACCGTCTCCGATATCACCTTTTACCAGTGCAAGATGGTGTTCTCCTGTAATATCATTGATATATCCGTGAAGTCTGAAATCTCCATACTGCGTCGGAAGGTTTGCAACCGCCTCTTCTTTTACATGTTTTTCATGGATTCTCATGTAATCCTGAAGATCACGGATCGTAATAAATGTAAGATTATGCTCTTTTGCAAATTCCCACAACTGTGGTGTACGCATCATTGTGCCATCTTCTTTCATAATCTCACAACACACGCCGCATTCCTTCAATCCAGCCAGTCTCACCAGATCAGTCGTTGCCTCCGTGTGTCCGTTCCGCACCAGGACTCCGCCTTTTCTGGCAATGAGTGGAAATACATGTCCCGGTCTTCTGAAATCTTCCGGCTTCGCATCTTCATCCACACATTTCATGATTGTATAGGAACGTTCTGCTGCCGAAATACCTGTCGTCGTATCAACATGGTCCACTGCAACGGTAAATGCTGTGCTGTGATTATCGGTATTCTCCGCAACCATCGGTGGAAAGTTAAGCCTTGCTGCAATTTCCGCACTCATCGGTGTACAGATAAGCCCTTTCGCATAAGTCGCCATAAAATTGATATTCTCCTGTGTTGCAAACTCTGCTGCACATACCAGATCCCCTTCGTTCTCTCTGTCCGGATCATCTGTAACCAGAATAACCTTTCCTTCCCTCAGATCCCTTAGTGCCTCTTCGATTGTATTGTACTGATTGTTTTGTGACATTCTATTTATCCTCCTGTTCTAAAATCCGAATTCCTGCAAAAATTCCATCGTAATTCCGGATTCTTTTTTCTCTTCTTCACTCTTTCCAAGGCCTAACAGCCTTTCTACGTATTTTCCGATCACATCATTCTCCAGATTCACCGAATCGCCCGGCACTTTTTCCAAAAGCGTCGTTTCTTCTCCTGTATGCGGGATAACCGATACCTGAAATCCCTCTTCCTCTACTTTTGCCACCGTCAGGCTGATGCCATCTATACAGATGGAGCCTTTTTCTACGATCAGATGTAATATCTGCGGCGATGTTCCAATAGATACCCAGATGGCATTCTCCTCCCGGATCAGAGACCGGATCACACCGGTTCCGTCAATATGACCGCTTACGATATGTCCTCCAAATCTTCCGTCTGCAGCCATTGCCCGTTCCAGATTCACCTGACTTCCGACTTTACAGCTTCCCAGACTGCTTCTCCTGATAGTCTCTGCCATCACATCTGCAGTAAATCCATCCGGCTGAAGTGATGTAACTGTCAGACACACTCCATTGACTGCAATACTGTCACCGATCTTCGTTCTTTCCAATACCTTCTTCGCCCTGACTGCCAGAACTCCCGACTCTCCGGTCAGCTGCATATAGCGGACCGATCCTTTCTCTTCTACGATTCCTGTAAACATGGCCCCTCCTGTTCTTTTTCACATACCTGACAGATTATCCTGATGTCTTCACCGATCCGGCAGATATCCGTACATTTCAGTTTCAATGCTTCTGAGGGAAGTCCGATGCCGATTCCTTGCACCGGTGTCTTACTGTTCTTTCCGCCAAATAATTTTGGTGCGATAAAACAGTGTACCTCTTTTACAATTCCTGCCCGCAGTGCACTGTCGTTCAGCGTGCCCCCGCCTTCCAGCAGAATGCTGTCAATGCCCTCATTTCCAAGATATGTCATCAGCTTTTTAAGGTCTATCTGATCTTTTTCATCCGGACAGCAGACAGTATCCACGCCTTTCGCATGTAACCGTTCTATTTTTTCTGTTATTTCTTCGTTCTCTTCCTGTCCTGCATAAGCCACGATTGTCCGGTACTCTTTTGCACTTCTTACGATCTGGCTGTCAAGCGGTATCCTAAGACTGCTGTCGCATACTATTCTGACCGGACTTTTCCATCCTTCCACCCGGACATTCAACATCGGATCATCCGCAAGTACAGTCCCGATACCGGCCATAATACCCATATACCGGTGCCGCATATGCTGCACTTCCTGTCGGGCCGGTTCTCCTGTGATCCACTTCGATGCACCCGTCTTTGTCGCAATTTTCCCATCCAGTGTCATGGCATATTTCATCACTACATACGGTGTCTTCGTCGTAATATAATGGAAGAACACCGGGTTCAGACGGTCACATTCTTCCCGCATAAAATCCTGAACTACTGTAATTCCCGATTCACGCAATATCTGTGCACCTTTTCCTGCCACCTTTGGATTCGGATCCCTGGAACCAATCACCACTTTTTTAATCTTCTGTTCTATGATCGCTTCCGTACACGGCGGTGTCTTGCCATAATGACAGCATGGTTCCAGCGTAACATAGATTGTCGCACCCTCTGCCGATTCTGTAAGCGATGCGATTGCATTGCGCTCTGCATGAAGTTCTCCGCATTTTTTATGATAACCTTCCCCGATGATCCGGCCGTCTTTTACGATCACCGCACCTACCATCGGATTCGGATTCGTCCATCCTTCTCCCTTTTTTGCAAGCTGGATTGCCCGGAGCATGTATTCCTGATCCGTCATTTCTCTTCCTTCTTTCTTAGTTATACAAAAACCCCTGCAGGATACCTACAGGGGAAATGATCTGTTACATATAACTGACAAATGATCTGTTAACCAAAAAAGCTCTGAAATGGATCACCATCTCAGAGCTCAGACACTACATTCATCTATTAAAATAACTGTACCATCCTCTTCTTTCATCCAGACTATACTGTCGGCTCCGGAATCACACCGGATCATGCCTCTCGGCCCGCGGGCTTTACCGCCGGTAGGGAATCACACCCTGCCCTGAAGATTTCGTTTTTTTTATCATAATACTTTATATATCATTTGTAAAGCAAAAGATATCAATGCATTCCAATCAGAGATCAAAAAATAATTTTTTTCAAAAAGGACTCCGGGGTTCATAAAACCGGAGTCCCTGAAAATCAAATTTCCATTACGTCTTTCTTATCTACACTGATCACGACAATCGCTATCACAAATGCTATTGTACTTTTTATGTCTTTATCTCTATGTTTTTTTGAATTATAATCCTTCCCGACACCTAATACATTTTTATAATGCCTTGTCCATGAATGCAATAATACCCGCTTCGACTTCGTTCTTAATCTCAGCATAATTATGTATCTCGTGGCGGTATCCCGAGTACAGCTTCGTCGTTACGTTATGTCCGGTCTGTACCAGCCAGTTACTTACCTGATATACACCGACACCATACTCACCTACCGGATCCTGATCTCCCGCAATATTATAGATTGGCAGGTCTGTCGGCACTTTTTCGGCCCACTTTGTTCCCTCGATCTGTAACATCATCTGGATGAAATCATATACCGAACGGTTGCTGGTCGGTCTGGTAAATGCATCAAACGGATCATCGGCATGATCCCGCTGTACATACGGATCGGCACAGATCCACTCATTTCCGATGCTGACCTCTCCACAGCGCTCACACATCCATCCCATCAGTTCTCCGGTATATGACGGATCAGATTCTTCTCCATGTCCTGCATCGATCGCTTCTTTTAATTTCTTTCCCGTCTCTTCTGCCCCGCGGAAGATTCCCGTTGTTCCGCAGATGGTTGCCCCGGCCAGTTCGTCCCCGTATTTTGCAATGAAATCTCTTGTGATAAAAGATCCCATGCTGTGTCCGAATAAGAAATATGGCAGATCCGGATATTTTTCACACACGATTCCTTTCAATGTATGCTCGTCTTCCATCATTGTATGCGGTCCTTTGTCTCCCCAGTCGCCCCACACATTATTGACCATTGCTGTCTTCCCATGTCCTACATGATCGTCTGCTGCCACGATATAACCCGCATCCATGAAGGCAGATATCATGTGCAGATAACGTCTGGAATGTTCCCCAAATCCGTGGATCACCTGGACGATTCCCTTCGGTTTACAAGCCGGAACATAGATCCACCCCTGGACCTGGTCACGTCCGTTGTAGGACGCAAAAGATACTTCGTGTAACATAATGTATTCCTCCTTTTCTATCTTATCCGTACGATTTTAGATTCTTTTATTCTGTACGGTTATAAGCTGTTCTTCAAAAATCATCCGGTATTCCGCTTCCACCTCACCAAATGCTCTGACCTCATACCTCAGATCAATATGCAATTCGGGTGCTTCGCTCTCCTGTTTCTCTCCCAGAAGAAACGTCAGATCATACCATAGCATTGCCTTATCAATCGCATTCAACTGCATCTTCTCTTCCGGTGTCAGGTCCGAACCGAGAAATTTTTCATAAATCATAGAAAGCATACGTTCTTCGCGTTCATTATATTCCGGCAGTTCCTTCTTAAAAGGCGACGGAACATCCGACATATAACACTCGCTTGCATCGTGAAGCAGGCATGCAAGCACCATCCTATCCGACAGACCTCTCGCCTTTGCCTCTTTTGCACAGCAAATGCAATGTTCCCCGACCGACCAGAACATCTTCACATGACCATTTCCTCTGCATATCAGGGACAGCGCATGTGCAATGTCTGCTATGTCAAATAACTCCGGATCCGGTTCTGTTGGTTTAAAATGTTTTCCTGTGTAGGTCGTAATGTATTCACTCATTTTCTTTTCTGCTCTTTCACATACTCTTCCAGAATCTCCGCTGCCCTTCTGCATGCTTTCACACAAGGTCTGCTCTGATAATACGCTTCCGTTCTGACCGCAGGCTCTTCCAGATCTTCGCCCTTCTCCAGCCCGAGAAGTTCCCGGCAGATCAGGCTTCCTTCCGAAGTTTCAAAGGATCCACAAAGCTTTTGCACAAGTACATAAAGCTGCTTTTTCCCCGCCGCATCTTTCGGATCGTCATATCCGTACAGATCACCGATTACCATGACCATTCCTGTCACGGCTCCGCATACCTCACGCAGCTTGCCAAATCCCGCTCCGAACGGGCTTGCTTTTTTTGCTGCCTCTTCCACTGTTATTCCCAGTTCTTCCGCAAATGCTGCATAGACCGACTGGCTGCAGTTGTAGCCTGTGCGGAAGAGGGATTCTGCTTTGTCTGCTTTGTTCATTGATTTTCACCTCCGGTTGTAATAACATAATCTGTCACACTGTTCTTCTATACTGATTATGATACCATGAAACCTTAACACCCTCAACTTATATTATAAGCCACTTTTCACTCCAAACATCCATTTCACGCCCTTAGCCAGCCTTTTCCCCGCATCTGCAAAATGCCCTCCCGCATTCCACTCTAAAACCACGGATTCCACCATCGAGTCCTCCTGTAACAGCCCTTCCTGCGCCCTGGTCCTGTCACCGACCGCTGCCATTACTTTGTTCTTCGCCTTCTCTTCCTTCCCGCCAAGACTCAGATACACGCTACATTTACTCTGAATCACATGATTCCTCACATAATGGTCCCAGTCCGGGAACCACAATGAACCCGAACAGCATACAATTCCAGAAAACACGTCACTTTCATAAGCTGCCCATAGCACGAATAATCCGGCAAGCGAATAACCCATCAGCCAATGTTCCCTGTCTTTCACACCAAAAGTCCGGTCAATATGTGGCACACATTCCTCTGTCAGCCATCTCAGCGTCTTCAGACCTTGTCCGGCGAAGCTTTCCTTTCCGAATACCGCCGCTGCTTCCCAAGGCGAAAAATCCCGATTCCAGTCTTCCACCTGAAATGCGACGAGCAGGAAATTTTGTTCCGGTACAAGTTCCAGTAGAGATTCCCAAAGATGTTCTACTTCGTTCTGCTGATGTGGATACATGCCCCAGAAGATGACCGGGCCGCCGGTTCCGTTCTGAGCGAGATGTAGTTTGATTCCATTTATTGACATATCCTGAATCATCCCGGCAATCCCTCCGCCCTTTTCTTTTGTTAGCTCCGTTGTAAGCATTTGCTTTTTCTCTTTATTTTCCATCTGCAATTCTCCTAAATTACAAAGATTCATCTTTATTAATCTCTTCCATATACCCGGCTGTAAAAATGCCTGCCGGCAATGCCACAGTTGCTCTAAATGTTCTTTTTTCCCAAATTATGAAAAGTATCAAGAATAAAAATTTCATCATTAGTATGCACAGCCCTTTCTTCTTACTAAAGTTTATCTTTTCTCCCGATACAACTTCGCCGGTCTATGCCCGGCATCCCCCGTCATCTCCCCGGTATCTTCTACCAGATCAGCCACTTTTCTTCGAAACGCCGGAACCAGAAGCTTCGTATCCAGCACCGTCTCATGAATCTGCTGCAATTCTCTCAGTGTAAACTTCTCCGGTAAAAGCCGGAACGCTATATGCGTCTCCGTAATCCACTTGCGAAGCTGTACGATTGCATCTGCAAGAATCAACTCGTGGTCAAATGCAAGGTCATCGCTTTCTATAGTCTTAAATTTCTTCTTTACATCCCACTTCGAAGTTGTCTCTTCTAATCTTGCATGAAGCTTCTCATCCCCATGTGTCAGACACAGATTCCATATACCGGCTTCTTCCTGAAATGACACATCAAACCACTTTGCATCCGAAGCATCATCTCCTGCCTGGATTATTTCCTGTCCAGCATTGACAAGCGCCATGAATCCATTGCTGATCACCCATCTTCTCGGATCACGGTCTGGATTGCTGTAGGTACCGAACTGCTCCAGGAAATTACAGTTGCAGTTTGTCTCTTCTTTTAATTCACGTTCTGCGGCTTCGCCGATGGTTTCCTTCGGACCAACGAATCCGCCCGGAATGGCATAACAGCCTTCATATGGTGCCGCACCTCTCTGGATTAAAAGTACCTTTAACTCTTTCTCCGCTATTTTTCTATAATTATCTTCTTCTTTATCAAACATTCCGAAAATGACAATGTCTGCAGTCACGGATGGTTTTGGATATTTTGAATCATCGTAAGTCTTTACAAATTCTTCGTTAGCCTTTTGCATTTCTGATTTTTTCCGCATGATTACTACCTCTTTCTTTTTTCGTCCTATATTATTATCTTTATGTTAGTATCGCTTTGATAGTATGTCGATATATAAATTTACGCACACGAAAAATGTCATCTCATCTTCTAACGTTCTTCGTGTACGTTTATCCTCTTCAGATACTTCACTACCTTGCTTATTTGTTTTTACTGAATCTTTTCACATATACTTCTTCCGCGACAACCATTTCTGATCAATACACTTCACTTCCCCATCAAACCGGATATGTAAATGCACCCCGCCAGATCTCTGGTTGATCTTCTCCACAATTCCATGTCCGAATTTCGGATGTGTCACCGCATCGCCAAGCTTATACTGAACCACTTCATCTTTTTTCTTCTGTGCAGTCTTCAGTTGCTGATAAGTATCCCGGACCGGCACGGACTTATCATGAATCCTGTTCTTTAATACCTTATCATAGTCATGATTCATAAGCGCTTCGCCCGCCTTATAATACGGCGTCGGCGCCGCTCCGATTAGAGAACAACAGTATTTCCACGCACTTCCGTGCGTTCCTGCCTGCCATTTATACTTTTCGGGAATCTGCATATTGTACTGCATGTAATGGGCGTATTCGTGTTTGAATAAATCTATGCGATCCTCTTTGGACAGCGGATTCTTCACACCATATGCAATAAACAACAGCGAAAAATGAAAATGCTCTTTTTCATGTGCACTTCGTCTAGTGTAAGATCCCAGTGTGTCCGTATCATATCCAAATGTTATCGGTACTTTTGCCCCGTTTAAATGCAGCTTTCTATCCAGTTCTTCATATAGGTTCTGTATTAATGCCCGTAAAATCGGGATTTCTTTCTGCAGGCGTTGTCGCAGGAATTGGTCTTCTCGGTTGTAATATGTCATCTTCTCGCACTCTCCATATGCATCTATTTCCAATTCTTCCACACATCCGGCTGATATCCTACCGTTGCCTGCTTTCCATTACGAACAATCGGTGTCTTGATTACTTTTTGATTTTCCAAAATTTTCTCTGCTTTATCTTCCTCTGCTAGATAAGTGATCAGTGCAAGCAGATCTTTATCCTTGCACTCCTGATCGATCAGTTTTTCATATCCTCCGACAGCCTGGCATACCGAATTGAATTCACCTTTACTCAGACCTTTTTCTTTCATATCTACGAACTGGTACTTAATTCCGCGCTCTTTGAAAAATCGTTCAGCTTTTTTGCTGTCGAAGCTTTTCTTGGTTCCGAATATTTGTATGTTCATCCTTGTTCCTCTCTCATTCTTCTCTTTCTACGCTATAATATAACTGTTTTGGACTCTTTGGCTTATCTGGAATACTCAACTTAATTACGCCAGCTTCTACTAATGGATTTACATACGTCTGTATAGCATAAGTAACAGAATTTAACCCCAGATAATCACAAATTTCCTTTCTTGTACGCGGCGTTTTACAAAATACTATTAAATTATTTGTTTCTTCATCATTTGACATATCTTCATAATCATTCTTTGATTCTTTATATAGTTTTACAATAAAACTTCCTCTTTCATCCAAGAATTCTGGCTGTCTTAAGTTATATTTCTCCATTTCCATCCGGATTGTTGGAATTCCCGAATACCTGTTTTCTGTTATTCCCAATGTTTCAAATGCCGATGCTAGTACCGGATTTCTTGTATCCGGTTGAATTTTTCCTAATTGGTCAATAGTGATTCTTCCATATAATCCACCTGGATTATGTATTTCAATCCTGTCTTCAAACATTATAAGTTGAATCGGCATTCCTTCTGTATGAATACTATAATCACGATGTACTAATGCATTTATAATAGCTTCTCTAACCGCTGTTATTGGATAGTCTGTTCTGTCAGTTCTTCGTCCGGTTGTCGGACTTATAATTGTCTTTGTCCGCATATTGCGTTTCACAAATAATAATGCCTCATCCAACATTTCCGGAATTGTTCCTTCTATTCTCTGATTATCTGAGAATCTTTCCCCCATGTCGCCAAGACTTCCTATTGTTCTCCCAGGAATTACAATTGCCGTAATACACAATTGTGGAAAATATGCCTGTGGATATGGACTAAAAAGCAAAGTCGCACTAAGCGTTACTTTCTCTCCTCGCTTTATGCTCATAAGTTCATAAATACTTTCATTATCAAGTGTTGCTAATCTTTGTTTTCCTCTCTTTAACAGTTCAACATAACGATTCAGTTCTTCCTGATCCAATGACATTAATGTTACTCTCGGAACCTCACGGATATCGTCTTGATATTTTCTTCTATATGCTTCATAACTATATATTTCGTATTCTGTCATCGGTTCATCACTATCCCCAATACGGGTATAGGATCCCTTCAACCTTCCACGTCCTTGATAATAGCAAGGTCTGTCTGCCAAATCTATTCCGGGAATTTCAGCAGAAACACTATATTTAAGTTTATGCAAGAAACTTGCATATTCCGCAAAAACAGAGCACTCGCTCCGCATGAGCGGAGCGCTGTTCCGCTAGGAACGGATCATTGCCCTGTTTGTTAATAAAGTTACTTGCTTTCTACACGTCTATCGCGACCTGGAAAGTCTAATCGATATGCTTTAGAGGTCATGCGGCTGAGACATGCATCTGCATATGTGTTATCACCAAACAATTGGTACCAGTTCGCTACTGGCATCTGCGAGATGATGACTGTTGATTTTCGGCAATCTCTAGCTTCGATGATTTCAAAGAGATCACGGCACTTGTCAAGATTTAAGTCCATCAATCCAAAATCATCTATAACAAGAAGATCATAACCGGCCATCTTGTTTGAATACTCATAGTAATTATCTTCACTATGCGCATGGGCGGATTCTTGAAGCAGATAAGAGTGCTTGATCCGATTCGAAAACGATCCATAACAGATCTGGTTGGGCACTTATTCAGACGCATCTGAATAGCACCAATAATAGTGTTGTAGTCCTGCATAAAAATGCCTCCTTTCGTAATCTAAAAATAATGACTACGAAAAAACTATAACACTTTATAAGAATGCGTGATCCGACGAAGCGGAAAAGTGTTCCGTTACGACCGGAAAAACTGATCCGTTGCTAGCGGAATCGGTGATCCGATGAAGCGGAATTTGCAGTCAGATACAAAAAACTTGCCACCTGCTACTTCTTACAAATGCATGGCAATACATAAAACTTGCCACTGACAGCATCTCTTGCATACTATGGTATAAAAAATGTGGACTGGCACCTCTTTTTTCAGGAACCTGTCCACATTTTTATTTTCTTTTCCGTATATTCACCTGTTATATCTTATGCAGTCCGGAATCTATTTTTTATATTCAACCTCGAATGATCCAAGTTCATATCCATGAACGCTTCCCTTTACCTCTCTGGATACAAGCTCTACTTTCTGTTCAAGATGTTCACTATATACTCTTGTTGTCAGAACCGTTTCCCCGTTATTAATGAATATCTCAATGGCTGATGTATCCGAAAAGATGGTAATATCCGAAAGCTCTTCCACCTTAGCAAAGCGCTGCTTTCTTCCACGTCCGCTTTCTCCCATCGATAAGGTAAAAAGCCCGTCCTTCCAGCTTATTGTAACATCTTCACGAAGCTTAAGCTCCAGATTTTTTGCTTCTTCCACGTCAAGTCTCAGTTCAAAACAGCAGTCCGCAGGCGCCCACTTTGTAAATGCTTCCAGCTCGCAGGTAAATGCATTTTTACGCAGATCTTTCATCTCCTTTAATGGATGCTGTAAGATCTTTCCATCTTTCCATTCCAGTTCTCTTGGCATGGTAAGTGCATGGATCCAGTCATATGCAACCGTTGCATCATTATCATAATCTGCATCCGGAATCCCCATCCAGCCAATCAGGATTCTTCTACCCGCTTCATCTGCAAATGTCTGTGTCGCATAGATGTCAAATCCTTTGTCAAATTCCTGAAATTTTCCAAAGCTGTATGATTTGTTCTTCAGGTCAAACTCTACCGGAAAATATCCACACTGGTACACATTCTGGTAATCATATCCCTTCTGATCTACTCCCTGTGGACAACATGTCATAATCTGCTGGCCGTCAATCTCGAACAGATCCGGGCATTCCCACATATAACCAAATGGCTTTGCTGTCCGCACTGTATCGTACCATTTCCAGTGTTCCAGATCGTCGGAACAAAACAAAAGTGCACAGCCATAAGATTCCGCATCACGGCCTCCCTGGATCATATAATAACGGCCGTCTTTTTTATAGATTTTTGGATCTCTGACATGCTTGGACATATTCACCGGATAATCATCATTGGTCATTACAAGCTTCTTGTATGCAATATTCTTTCCATCCGGACTGAATACGTGAATCGTATTCTGTTCCCGTCCATTCATGATATAATCATAATCTTTATCCCAGAGTTTTACATTTCCTGTGTAAAAATAGTGAATTCCATCTTCACAGGTATAGGCTGATCCGCTATATACACCGTCTCTGTCCCATTCTTCGTCCGGATAAAGGAACGGCTCTTCTTCTTTATAATGAATCCAATCCTTTGTTGTGTAATGTCCCCAAAGCTTCGTTCCCCATCCGGCAAGAAATGGTGTATATTGGAAATAAATATGATTCACACCCTGAAATTCACACAGACCATTCGGATCATTCATCCAGCCTGTCGGCGGCATCATATGAAAGTGAAGTCTGTTTTTATCTTTTTTTACATTCTCCCTCATACTTTCATGCTTCGGATATTCTGTTAAATATGTCTCTTTGTTCATCTGTTCCTGTCCACCTTATCCTTACACGATTTCAGCCATCTTATCATTTTTTGCAATATGTTTTTCTTCTGTTTTGATGGTCTTTCCTTCCGGAAGCTCTGTGAAGATAACAAGAATCTCCGGAGAGTATCCATGCTTCTTCACCAGGTCGATGTCAAATCTGATAAGTGCTTCTTCTGCTGTTACTTCCTGTCCTTCTTTTACAAGTGTCTCAAATCCTTCACCGTTCATATTGACGGTATCTACCCCGCAGTGAATCAGGATCTCTGCTCCATCTGCAGTTGTAAGTCCGATTGCATGTCCGGTTGGATATACGAGTGATACGGTTGCCTTACATGGTGCCATAACGGTTCCGTCTTCCGGAAAGATAACGACACCGTCTCCAAGTACCTTGTTTGCAAATGTCGGATCTGTCGATGCTTCGATATCTTTTACTGTTCCCTCTGCTGCTGCATAGACTGCACCAGGCTCTTCTGTAATAACTGCCTTTGTTGTATCATTTTCTTTTGTATCGTTCTTTTTGTCATTTTTATTCTTATCCGGTGCTGACCACATTTTTCCAAAGATGACTGTACATACAAATCCAATCGTAATCGCGATTGCATGTGCAATGATGTAGTTAATGTACCCGTGATGTGCCGGATTAGCAATTGCCATTCCAGGAAGTGCAGTTGTACCGAATCCAAGAGCAGTAAGCTTTGAATAGTATACATATGCACCTGCAACTGCACCACCGATACATCCACCAATCAGTGGAAACTTGTAACGTAAGTTTACTCCGAAGATTGCCGGTTCACTGATACCAAATAATGTCGAGCAGAAACTTGGAATACAAAGCTCTCTGGCTTTTAAGTTCTTCCAGTTCAGGGAAAGATAACCAAGTACCGCACCACTTTGTCCAAATAAAGCTACAGACATCAGTGGATTTAAAAAGTTTGTTCCTGTCGATGCAATAAGCTGTGCTTCTACCGCACCGATAATGTGATGAAGACCTGTGATAACTACGATCTGCTGAACTCCGGCAAATAACGCATACCCGAATGCTCCCAGATGTTCTGTACTCCACATCAGTCCGTCTGTGATTCCATTAGAAAGAATTCGTCCTGCCGGACCTACAAGTGTAAAAAGTAATACCGTAGAGATAAATACTGTCAGCATTGGTGCAACCAGAAGCTTGATTACATCCGGAATTACCTTATTGAAGAATTTATCCAGTTTTGCAACTACAAATCCCATCATAAGCGCGATGATGATTCCTCCCTGGAATCCTACCATCTCAATCTTCAGTCCGAACAGACGGATAACTTCTATATCAACGGTTCCCTGTGCAGCCTGGTAAGCATTGGCAAGAGAACTGTCTAACATGATTGCTCCGATTACCATACCAAGAACCGGATTCCCGCCAAATCTTTTTACGGCTGAATAGCATACTGCCATTGGAAGGATTGCAAAGATACCTGTAGACGCAAGACTTACCAGCCGGTTGATCGCATATAAGGTATCATGTGTCTTTACTACTTCAAGTCCGCCAAGGACGCTTGTAATTCCCATCAGAAGGGCTGCTGCAAGAAGTGCCGGCATGATTCCGATAAATACATCAGATAACGCTTTGATCACTGCCTGAAGTGGATTCTGCCTCTTCGCACTTTCTTCCTTCAGATCTCCCAGTGACATATTCTGTGTATTCGTATACTCGGCAAATACCTCATATACATCATTCACTGTTCCAGCTCCCAGGATCAGCTGTAACTGATTACCTGCTATGAACGCACCTTTTACTTTGTCGATATCTTCCAGTTTTTCAATATCTGCAAGATCATTATCTTTCAATACGATCCTGAGTCTGGTTGCACAGTGTGCTGTTCCCTGGATATTATCCATTCCACCAATATTGGCTACGATCTGTTTTGATATTTCCAGATACTCATTGTTCTTTCCCATTTCTCTTCTCCTTGTATTGTTTTGTTTTGGAACCGGTTCCGTTCCTATGTTTTTATTATATACATCAGCTTTTGTATGTCAACACAAAACGTCACTGCAATTTCATTTTTGGAAACGGTTCCAAAAATTGATATCTAAATTTGTCTATATTGCACAAAAGCAGGTCTGTCAAATTGACAGATCCGCCTGATTCTCAGTTCTCTTTTACACTTTTTCTTTCTATAATTTCATACGGGTTGACCTGAAGCGGGCTTACCGGCTTTCCTAAAATCATCTGGATCATCGACTCAGCACTGATCTCCCCCCAGTTCTTCCAGTCAAATTTTACCGTCGTAAGTGGCGGCTGTAACAGTTCTCCTGCTTCGTAATCGCCAAATCCTACCACGGATACTTCTTCCGGTATCCGTATACCTTTCTCTGACATTACTTTGTACACGCCAAATGCGATACGGTCTGTTGCGCATACGACTGCCGCCGGTGTCTTCATATGATCTACAAATTTCTGTACATTTTCAATTGCATTTTCATAAAAGAACGTTGTCTCTATGACTTCTTTTGGCTTTTTCTCACAGGACATAAGTCCATCGATCACTCCATGGCGTCGTTCTCCTCCTACTGCCGGGTCATCTTCAGGTACCCAGAGCATATAAATCTCCTTGAACTTACGTTGTCCGATATAATTACCCACCGCATATCCTGCATTGTAATCATCATTAATGACAGAATTCTCTCCCGGGAAGCGTTGTCCAAGAAACAGGATTGGAATTTTTAACTTCTTTACTGCTTCTTCGTATTCTTTTGTGCTTCCCGTCGCAAGAACCATAATTCCATCTACATTCATATTCTTCAGCCGTTCGATACAGCGTATTTCTTCTTCGATATCATTTTCCGTATGCATGATAAGAGGTGTATAATCATTTTTCTTAAGATAGGCAACGATTACTTCTACAAGTCTCGGTGTTGTTACCGAGTTAAATCCAGGTACCGTAAGTCCTATGATCCGGCTCTCTTTTGCATTCAGCCTTGCAAACAGATTCGGCTCATAATTATTTTCTTCGATGATTTTTTTTATCTTCTGGGCCGTTGCATCTTTGACGCTTCCCCCGTTCAGATATCTTGATACAGTACTTTTTGCCACACCGGACATCTGGGCTATATCATTTATTGTCAGTTTTTTTTCCAAATTATTTTCCCCCATAGCGTCTATTTCGAACCTGCTTATAATACAGAGAACCTGCCAGTGACAGCTTCTTCCGGACACATGCCGATTCAAAATGTCTTAATATGTATTATACTCTTCTTTGAAATTTCCTGTCAAATTATCTCCTGTCCGAAATAGAGGATTCACACAAAGATTTTCAAGGGTTTGCGGAGAATTTAATAACAAAATATAACAGTTATTAAATCTCTTAAAACAGGTGAAATCTCAATCGTAATTTGTAATTGTAGTAAATTACATTTTTATCATTTTGCAAAGGGAGATACTAATGGATAACTTATCTATATACAATGAATTAAAAAAACGTGTTGGATGTGAAAATAAGGATACTATATGGGATAATGCTAGACTAATATATGAACAATGTTATGATAAAAAATATCGTAATATCTTCTCTAATCAGCAAGAGTTTGCTGAATATTTAGGAATTACTAAAGGAAGGGTTTCTCAATACAAGTATGCATATGAATATTTTTTGTTATATCAAAACAGAATTGATCTAAGAATTCTTTCCGTAGAGCAAGTATACACTTTATATAGAACTGTTGGTTCAATGTTATTTGATTTTTTTAACTGGGTTGAAAAAGAAAAAAAGAAATCATTAATTAACATAGGTTTAAAAGAAACAAAGAGATTAATTGAAGAATACCATAATTGTATATTTAACAAAAACAGCACTATTATGAACAAGGTTTATAATTATATGCTATCAGAACAAGAAAAAAGAATTATAGATTTTTATCGTATTGGAACAAATGAGCAAAGAGAATACATTAATAAGTTGATAAATAATGAATAAGAACTGTGCAGAGTATGATGTAGTCAATAACTTCCAGTTTGTAGAAAAGAGAATGGCGAAAATTGTTATATTTCCTATATTACAATAAAAAATTAATTCACAATATTCATAAAAAAGTCCAGTTTATCTAGGCTTTTTTTATGAATAGAATTAAGGTCGTAATTTGTTCTGAATATTAAAAAAATTTTTGTGTTTTTTATTAATAGACAAACTTATGTCTACAGTATTTTATAAAATAGAAAATATTAAAAATACTTATATATACAAATATTAAGTAAATGAAGGATACCGAAAGGACAAAACTGAAAGGAGGTACATGGTATCTAAATAAATGTTTGTAATATAGGGTTTAATGAAAACAAAGAAAAGGAGTGTATTATTATGAAAAAATTTTTATGTGTTGTAATGTCAGTTGTTATGTTTGCGTTAATGTCTTCAGTAAATGCTTTTGCTATACAGGAAGATGTATATAAGGCATATGCCAATGAACTTAATTGGTTAAATAAAACAAGTTCAGTAGAAGAATACTGTGTTTATGATATGAATAAGGACGGTATCAAGGAATTAATTGTAAAGACTGGTACTTGTGAAGCAGATTATGTTTACAGATTTTATAGTTGTGAATACGGTAAGATTATTACATTAGGTACTTTCAGTGGTGGTAGTGCAGGTCTTTATGAATGTAATGCAAATGGTGTATTCGTTTATTCAGCACATATGGGTTATGAAACTCTCTATCGTGTAAGCAAGAACGGTCATAAACTTTCACCATATAAATTATTCTCTCGTGAAGTATATGATTACCATGAACCTAAGCAACCTATCTATATGACATCAACTTGGGATGGTATGACTTATAGTGGTCTTTATTAATTGAAAAAATATGATTAAATGCTACATATTTTAAAACTGACCTCTAATTGTTAGATTTTTTAGGGCTAACTTTTAGAGGTCAGTTTACATTCAATGGTATATTAATTATAAAAAATTATTTAAAATACTGTTGGTAATACTTTTTTACAATGAGGGCATATTTTGCTATTCTGGGGTATTCTCTTATGGCAAAAAGGACATTTGTAATTTGAATCAAATCTAAAACTTGTAATATTTACTCTTGTTTTCATTTTTATCACCTCTTACTTTATTATAAAATAATAATACGACACTAAATGTCCATTTACTCTTTTTTGTAAAAAAATGTAAAAAAGTTTTTAAGAGGGACAATTCCTGTCTATATGGTATGGTATTATATGCTTAACAAAAAATAAGTAATAGTAAGTAAATGGACAATATTTGTCTAGTTACCTTTATATAATTATAGTATAATGATTATAGAAATGGGGTGCTTACTATTGGAGATGAGGTGGAATATGGAATCAGAGTATGATTTAAAGGGATTTAGAATTTTAAAAATATATTCTGACCTATTGGAAGGTAAGGTAGTAAAGAAAAAGGAATATGCTGAATATTTTGGCGTTCACGAAAGAAGTATACAAAGAGATATAAAAAGTTTAAAAGACTTTTTTGGTGAAATGAAAGTAAAATATGGTTATATAAATGACATCGAATACAAACGAGCTCTTGGTGGTTATGTTTTAAAGTACCAAGGAAGAAGGTCACTTTCTAAAAATGAAATATTGGCAGTATGTAAAATCTTGCTTGAAAGTAAGGCATTTATAAAAGAAGAAATGATGCCTATAATAGATACAATACTTGATTGTTGTGTAAATGCAGCAGAATCTCAACAGGTTCACAGTATCATTGCTAATGAAAAATTTCACTATATTGGACCAAAACATAATAAGCCGTTTATAAACAATTTATGGGATTTAGGTCAGGCCATAAGTGAACACAATAAAATAAAAATTAATTATAATAGAGTAGAAAACAGCAAAGAGATTTTAAGTAGTGTTGTTATAAACCCTCTGGGTTTAATATTTGCTGAATATTACTTCTATTTAATTTCATATATTGATGGTGATAAGGAGATAGAAAAATTTCCAATAGCTTTTAGAATTGACAGAATTAAGAACTTTAAGATTTTAGACGAAAAATTCTTCGTAGCTTACAGCAATCATTTTGAAGATGGTGAGTACAGAAAATACATACAGTTTATGCAAGGAGGAAAACTCCAAACAATAGAATTTAAGTTTTGGGGAAAATCTGTAGAAGCTATTTTGGATAGATTACCTACAGCTCAAATAGTCGATGAAAAAGACGGCGTATTTACTATTAAAGCTGAAACCTACGGTAATGGTGTACTTATGTGGCTTTTAAGTCAAGGGGATAAGGTTGAAGTAACAAAACCTGAACATTTTAGAAATGAAGTAAAAGAAATAGTAAATAATCTCTACAATATTTATAATAAATAAAAAAGAGTTAGCAATCAATATGCCAACTCTTTAAACTAAAGGGCAATGGATTTTTTAGGTTCTGTAATTTTTGGTGTGGTCTAAATGACTACACCTTTTTTATAAAAAAGGAATGTACAATTTCTCGTACATTCCCTTAAATTTATAAACTTTTTAAAATCCACATTATTTAACAATGAATTTTTTTACTGCTCGTCTTCAGTATTTTCAATATTCTTTTCTAAAACAATTATTATTTTGAACAAATCGCCATCAGTAACTATTTTCATTTTTCCACCATGAAGTTCTACAATACTTTTGGCTATTGAAAGTCCAAGACCAGAGCCTTCTGTAGTTCTAGCTTTATCAGCACGCTTAAATCTTTCGAAAAGTTCATCAGCCTCAAAATCCATAGTATAGTTAGCAACATTTTTAAATGTTATAACTACATTATTTTCATTATTTTCAATATCGGCATAAGCTCTTGAATTTGGAGCTGAATATTTAATAATATTGTTTATAAGATTATCAAACACTCTCCACATTTTTTGACCATCTATATTTAAAATAATCGGGTCAGTACAACCTGTAATCTTAAATTCAATGTGAGCATCTTCCAATTTGTAGTCAAGTTCTCCCAATGTTTGTTCCAAAAGAGAAACAACATCAGCATTTCTTTTTTCCAATTTCATTTGACCACTTGAAAGTTTTGATGCCTCAAACAAATCATCAATAAGTATTTTAAGTCTACGAGATTTATTCTTGATAATGCCGATATATTCATTAGCTTTTTCATTATCCAAATTCATAGCCTGCAATAAATCTACATAACTTATAATAGATGTAAGAGGTGTCTTTAAATCGTGAGAAACATTTGTTATAAGTTCTGTCTTTAAACGCTCACTTTTAAGCTGTTCCTCCATAACTGCTTTAAGTCCAGTATTAATGTTATTAATATTGTTAATAGATGTAGTGAAAAATCCTGTTTGATAAGGAATTGTTTCAATATTTCCATTTGCCATTTCCTGTATATAATATCTTAATTTTATTTCTGATATTATTATTCTGTAGCAGAAAATGAAAAACATTAATGCCACAAGACAAGCTAAATAAATAGCAACTGACTTTGGCAATAAAGCCATACTTACACTTAAAAGTATTATAATACCGTATATGAAAACTATTGCAATTACACAGAAAATCAAAGGTACTATAAAATATATTTTCTTTGATTTAAGTATAGCTAATTTTAAATTTTCTATAGAAGCTATTACTCCCTTAAATTCATAGGTATTAAATATTCTCTTTGGCTCTTTTATTACCTTCAAAATATATTCAAAAGTCAATATTAAATAAAGAACCATAGCAGATGAACCAATAATCAAGCCAAGTATAGCAATATACTTCCCCTGTGAAAAGTCACTTGTAAGAACTGGTATTGATTTCGTATGTGCATAATGGTAAAAAATAAATTTTAAACATATTAAAAAGCAAGGAATTGAAATAACCAAAGGAAGTTTTTCAAAATGTCTAAAAAATTTATCGTTTATATCATGTAATATCGCCTCATTTGTAGACTTTATAAAAAGTAATACAGCAAGACCTAAAGCAAAAAGGCAAATAGGTAAAGCTGGAGAAGCCAATATCTTGTTATATGCTACAGTATTTTTTAATTCAAACATATACCCCTTTATAGTAAGAGATGTAGCATTTGGAATTGAAATAAAGCAACGCATACTATCTGCCGAAAAAGCTGTGCTAAGCAATTCACCATTAAATTTTACATTAAAAATATCATCGCCTGTAGATATAGTTTCGTAATTAGTTTCTTTGTAAAAATCTTCTGAATTAGTAGCAATAACTCTGTTTCTTAAAATATCAAAAACCATAAAATGAAAATCTGAATTAGTTCTTATGTAATTTTCTACTGTATTATAGTTATTTATAGTATCTACTAATTTACTCTGTCTTGAAAGCACTTCATCAAGAGTAAGACTATCTAAATCAAAGTTGTATAATTCTTCTGGCTTATTATTATATTCATCATCAGGAGTAGGACCTGTTGTACTACTGTCATTTTTATTACTAAAAGGAGCAATAACTGTGTGGCTGGACTTACCCTCATCTACATGACCGGTAGAAATGTACTTGTCTAACTCTGCCAGTTTCATTGTAGCTGTACTAATATCAAAATTTTTGTAGTAGCAATAATACCTTTGAAGATTTTTAGCATATCTTATTGCTAGTTCCTGTATTTCTGGACTATCTCTAAAATAGCTCATTGTATCTTTGTCATAGTCTAATTTCTTTTCAAAGCTAGTCAAAAGACTACAGCCAAAAAGTATTATACTAAGCAAAAATAAGAAGAATACAGCAACCTTATTTTGAGATTTTGTATCCAATTCCCCACACCACCTTTAAGTACATAGGTTCTTTAGGGTCCACCTCGATTTTTTCTCTTATTCTTCTAATGTGAACCGCAACAGTATTTTCGCTGTTTATAAAAGGCTCATTCCATACCTTTTCATATATTTCCTGTATAGAGAAAATAACATCAGGATTTTCCATTAAAAGCTGTAAAATCTTAAATTCAATAGGAGTAAGACGAACAGGCTTATCGTCTAACTTTACTTCTTTAGTTTTCTTGTTAAGGTATAAACCTCTTATGAAAAGTTCATCGTTACTTTGCTGAAAACTTGTAAACTTTGTATATCTTCTAAGCTGTGCCTTTACCCTTGCAATAAGCTCTAAGAAATTAAAAGGCTTTGTAATATAGTCATCAGCACCAATATTAAGACCAAGAACAACATCTTTGTCCTCTGATTTAGCAGAAAGTACAATAATAGGTATTTCCTTTTCCTTTCTGATTTGGAGTATAGCTTGTATACCGTCCATTTTAGGCATCATTAAATCCATAATAATAAGGTGTATATCAGGATTTGCCTCAAGTACCTTTAAAGCCTCTTGTCCGTCACAGGCTGTAAGGACTTTCATTTGTTCATTTGTTAAATATATTTCTATTGCCTCACGAATTTCCTTATCGTCATCGGCTACAAGAATTTTATATTCCATAAATCATTCCTCCTTTTATTTACCTTTTAATTATAGTTGATATTGCTGAAAAATTATTGTATAGTATTATTAAGGTTCTATTAAAATTGTATCACAAATATTGTGGTTTGTCATTAGGAGATTGATAAGTATGAAAGAACACGAATTACATAATTACAAGTTGGTTTTACAGTACGAAGGAATACGATATAACGGCTGGCAAAAGCAAAAAAATCAAGAAAACACTATACAGGAAGTAGTTGAAAATGCTGTTTTTGACGGAACTGGAGAAAGAGCCGAAGTAATTGGTTCTGGCAGAACAGACGCTGGGACTCATGCTATGGGTCAGGTCGCAAATGTTAAACTGGGACAGGATTTAGAGCCTGAAAGACTTATGGATAATATTAATAAGCATCTCCCATCAGACATAAAAATTTTGGAATGTGAAAAAGTCGACAACAGATTTCACGCCAGATTAAATGCTAAAGCTAAAACATATATGTACACATTATGTGTTGGCAAAAAGCCTGATGTTTTCAATAGAAGAACTGTTTTGCACTACTGTGCTGACTTAGATGTAAATGCTATGAAAAAAGCTGCTGAATATTTAAAAGGCGAGCACGACTTTATGTCATTTTGTTCAAATAAGAGAACAAAAAAGTCTACTGTAAGAAAGATATACGATATAGAAATAATAAAAGACGGCGATGAAATAAGTTTTATATTTAAAGGAAATGGTTTCCTCTACAATATGGTCAGAATTCTTACTGGCACACTTGTTGAAGTCGGTCTTGGAAAAACTAACCCAGATGATATGCCTAAAATCTTAGAGGCTAAGGACAGAAGTAAGTCTGGTGCTACACTTCCACCTAGAGGATTAATTTTAGTAAATGTGGAATATTAAGTTGAAAAAATACTTAAAATGTGGTTTAATTAATAGTAATATATTATTTTGAGGTGAAATTATGGATAAAGTAAAAGTAATGAGTATCTTCGGTACTCGTCCAGAAGCTACAAAAATGGCTCCTCTTATTAAGGCTATGGACAAGTGTGATGATATAGAACAGGTTGTTTGCGTTACAGCACAGCACAGACAGATGCTTGACCAAGTTTTAGAAATTTTTGATTTAAAGCCAGATTACGATTTGGATATTATGACACAAAGACAGACTCTTACAAGCATTACCGTAAAAGCTCTTACAGGTCTTGAAGAAGTAATGAAGGATTGTAAGCCTGACTTAGTTCTTGTTCATGGTGATACAACAACTACATTTGCAGGTGCTCTTGCAGCATTCTACAATGACAGTAAGTTAGGCCATGTTGAAGCAGGTCTTAGAACATATGACAAGCACCAGCCTTTCCCAGAAGAAATGAACAGAGTTCTTACAGGTCATATGGCTGATTTACACTTTGCTCCTACTAAACTTGCAAAGGAACATTTATTAAAGGAAAACATTTCCCCTGACAATATTTTTATTACAGGTAATACAGCTGTTGACTGCTTAAAGACTACAATAAGCGATGATTTCAAGTTTGATTTAGATGAACTTAATAACATTGACTATAAAAATAAGAGAGTTATAACAATGACTGCTCACAGAAGAGAAAATCTTGGCGAACCTCTTGAAAACATTTGTAAGGCTGTTCTCAGAATTGTTGAGGATTATCCTGATGTTGAAGTTGTTTATGCTGTTCACTATAACCCAGCCGTAAGAGAAGTTGCATTTAAGTATCTTGGTAACCACGATAGAATTCATCTTGTAGACCCACTTGATATTAAAAATATGCACAATCTTATGAACAGAAGTTACTTAGTCCTTACTGATAGTGGTGGACTTCAGGAAGAAGTACCTTCAATGGGTAAACCTGTTATTGTTTTAAGAAACGTAACTGAAAGACCAGAGGGTGTTGAGGCAGGTACTTTAAAGCTTGCTGGTATTGAAGAAGAAAATATTTACAACACTACAGTTGAGTTATTAACAAACGAAGAAGTATATGCAAAGATGTCAGCTGCTAAAAATCCTTTCGGCGATGGATACGCAGCAGAAAGAATTGTAGAAGCTATTCGCTATTATTTCGGACTTAGAAAAGATAGACCTGAAGATTATTAAGGAGAGGTAAAAATGTACCATTACTCCTTGCTTCAATGGATGCTATTTTTCTATATTTATTGCTTTTTTGGTTGGATAATTGAAAGTACATATGTTTCAGTTTGTACTGGAAATTGGGTAAATCGAGGATTTATGAGAGGTCCTGTTATACCTATTTACGGTACTGGTGCTGTTATTGTACTTTTTGCTGTTATTCCTTTTAGAACAAGTCCTATCCTTGTATTTATCGTAGGAACTGTTGCCGCCTCTATATTAGAGTTTGTAACTGGTTTCGTTATGGAAAGAATATACAAGGTTAGATATTGGGATTATAGCGATAAACCTTTTAATTTATGTGGTTATATTTGCCTTTTTAACAGTCTTTGCTGGGGCGTATTAAGTATATTGTTAATATATCTTGTTCACAGTTGGGTTGAAAAAGGAGTTTTGTTCCTAAATGATATGGTATTGTTGTCTATAGACTCTGGTATAAGTTCATTGTTTATTGTGGATTTATTTAATTCATCAACAACAGCTGTTGAATTAAAGAGAATGCTTGCTAATTCACAAAAGCTTAAAGATGACCTTATGAATATTCATAATAAGATGATTGAGTTTAATACTGCTATTGCCAATGGCAAAGAAAAAATGGACGAGCTTAAACAAATGTCTTTGCAGGAACTCTATATATCAGCAAGGGACAATATGTCAAATATTGCATCAGATAAAGATTCTCCGGAATTGCAAAATCTTAAAAATAAGCTTGATTTGTTAAAGGATAAGTATTATAAGAGAATGCTTGCCGAAGATAAAGCAAAGTTTAAACTTTTAAAGAACAATCCAAAGGCTGTTTCTTACAAATATAGGGAAAGCCTTAGAGAAATAATGGATAAAGCTAAAAAATATAAAAAAGAGAAATAATTCTAAAGACCATATGCTGAAAAGTATATGGTCTTTTTAATGAACCGAAAGATAAATCGGACACACGAAGTGTGGCTTTCAACGAAGTTGAAAGTTCTGACCAATGAATCGGAAAGATAAATTCGATGGTTTGTAGTTAGAGGCACAAATTGACGATGTTAATTAGGGCAAAAAAACATCAATTTATGTCGAATTATGTCAATATATATGAATTTAAATTACACCTTTGTTTTATGTATTATTAATATATAAAATATTAGAAAGGGGTAATTAAAATGAAGTTACGAAAAATTACAGCTATATTGTTATCAGTTATGCTTTCAGCTGGTTCAGTATATGCACATCCAGGAAAAACTGATGCAAATGGAGGTCATCACGATTACAAAAATAAGAGTGGTTTAGGTCCTTATCACTATCACTGCGGAGGATACCCAGCACACTTACATCCAAATGGTGTTTGTCCTTACAAATCCAGTTCAAGTAGTAACAGTTATACAACAACTACTACAGTAGCAGAAAATCCCAATATGAACAATGTTTATTTAATGCACACTATGCCACAAATGACAGTTGGAGAAAGTTTTACAGCAAGTGCTGTGTCAAATAATAGTAGTGCTAGTTTAAGTTGGTCATCAAGTAATCCTTCTGTAGCATCTGTTGATAGCTATACAGGAACAGTCACAGCAAATGCTGTAGGTACTGCTGTTATTACGGTAACAAATGGATATAAAAGTGCATCATACACCGTAACTTGCAAGGGCTACATAGCCTATACAAATACAGAATGTTTGATAGACGGTAATGCTATACAACTTTATACTTACGGCGGAGAATACTATGTAAATTGTAATTCATTAAATAACTATGGCTTTGATGTATCTTTTACAAAAGATAATGAAAATTCACTTGTAACAATAATTCGAAATGGAGATAAAATGCTATCCCCTATTGATGTAGTAGCTTATCCTGAGGGTAAAGTAGCTTACGAGGCACAGGCTACATCTATAAATGTTATTTGTGAAAATACTTCAGAATATAGTAAATCTGTAAATGGCGAAGGTAGAATGTTTGTTGCTTTTGATTCACTTGCTGCATTTGGCTTTGTTACAAAAGATAGTAAAAAAATCCAGTTAAATACTTATTAAAGTAATATAAACAATAAGGGCTATGGTTTTCTTCCATAGCCTTTAGTCTGTCGGAAAAGTCCAGTATAACTTGGCTTTTTTATAGTATTATTAACGGAAATAATAGTTATGCTAAGTAAATGTAAAATAGAACGCTCACAAGTTAAATTTTTTAGCATAGATGATTTTGTTATACAAGACCATTTATCGGAAAAATAGATTTTGTATTAGATTTTACTAAAATATATGACTTTATATAAGGGTTATTGATACTTTGGGGAATATACGAGAAATTGTATATTCCTTTTTTTAGCTTGATATTAAAGAATAATGTGATTATAATATATCTCTGGAAAGATGTTGTCAAAGAGGGAGAAATTTAATGGAAAAAGAAAATTCAAAATCAAACCTTATGACAGAGGGTAAAATATGGAAAAATATTTTATTTTTTTCAATACCTTTGATTTTAGGCAATTTGTTACAACAGTTATACAACACAGCCGACTCTATTATTGTTGGAAACTTTGTTGGAAGTAAGGCTTTAGCAGCTGTTGGTTCAAGTACATCACTTATATATTTGTTAATTGCATTTAGTCAAGGTGCTTCTGTTGGTGCTGGTGTAATAGTGGCACAATTTTTAGGAGCAAATGATAAAAAGGCTACTCAAGATGCTGTTCATACAGCTTTTTTTATTGCAATTATTTTAGGTGTTGTTTTGACAATAGGTGGTGTAATATTCACTCCGTCTATATTAAGATTAATGGGCACACCTGATGATGTAATAAATGAATCAATTACATATTTAAGATTGTATTCTTGCGGATTAATATTTAATGTTGTTTACAATATGTCAGCAGGTATTTTAAATGCAGCTGGCAACTCAAAGCGTTCGCTGATTTACCTTGCTTATGCCTCAGTTACTAACATAATATTGGATATAATATTAATTAGTTTCCTTAAAATGGGTGTAGCCGGAGCTGCTATAGCAACAGATATTAGTCAGGTTGTTTCTTGCGTTTTGGCATTAATTTTCTTAATGAAAAGTAATGATAGTTACAAAGTGGACTTGAAGAAGATTAAATGCCATAGTAAAATGGCAATCCGTATTATAAAAATAGGTTTACCAACAGGCATACAGAATATGGTTATTTCATTTTCAAATATACTTGTACAGGCTAGTATAAATAGTTTTGGAGCATTAGCTATGGCTGGTTTTGGTGCGTATATGAAGATAGATGGTTTTAATATTTTGCCAGTTATGAGTTTTAGTATGGCTGTAACAACTTTTGTTGGTCAGAATTATGGTGCTGGAAAAATTGACAGAGTAAAAAAAGGTATGTGGACAACTATAGGAATGGGAATGATTTACACCGTAGTAACTGGTGCTTTAATATTGTTGTTCTCAAACGAAATTATGAGATTGTTTACAGAAGATAAAGATGTAATTGCCTATGGCAGAATGGCAATTATGTTCTTCTGTCCATTTTATTTTATACTTAGCATTTTGCAATCATTGGCAGGAACAGTCAGAGGTACTGGAAAGAGTGTTCCACCTATGGTGGTATTGTTAGTATCTATGTGCTTGTTTAGAATTGTGTGGGTACAATTTATATTACCAATGTTTAATTCTATAGACGGAATTTTCATATTATACCCTGTTTCATGGGCTTTAGGTACAGTATTGATGATTTTATATGCTTGGAAAGGCAAATGGTTAGAAGTTTATAAATAAAAATAAGGCTGTTGAAAAGTATGAGTTTTCAACAGCCTTTTGTAGTAGTAAATTTAAAATAGTTTGTTTTGAGTTTAGCCTAAAATTTTCTTTAAATCTTCTTCAGGAGTGCTTATTGGGGAAATGTTATAATTTTCAACTAAGAAGTTAAGCACATTTTTAGATACAAAAGCAGGGAGAGTTGGTCCTAAATAAATATTCTTGATACCTAAGTGGAGCAAAGTTAAAAGAATACAAACAGCTTTTTGCTCGTACCAAGAAAGTACCATAGAAAGAGGTAATTCATTTACTCCACAACCAAAGGCTTCAGAAAGTGCAACAGCAACTTTTATTGCACTATAGGCATCGTTACATTGTCCCATATCCATAATTCTAGGAAGTCCGTCTATTGTGCCTAAATCTAAATCATTAAATCTAAATTTGCCACAGGCAAGAGTTAAAATAATGCTATCTTTAGGTGTTTGCTTTACAAATTCAGTATAATAATTTCTACCAACTCTTGCACCGTCACAGCCACCAACAAGGAAGAAGTGGCTAATATCCCCATTCTTAACAGCGTCAACAACTTTATCTGCTACAGATAATATTGTATTGTGACCAAAGCCGGTCATAACACTTGCACCACCATTAATACCAGTTCTTATTTGATTTTCAGTATAACCACCTAATTCAAGAGCTTTTTCTATAACAGGAGTAAAGTCTTTATTATCTCCAATGTGTACCATTTCTGGATAAGAAACCATTTCAGTTGTAAAAACTCTGTCAGCATAGCTAGATTTTACTGGCATAAGACAGTTTGTTGTGTAGAGAATAGGAGCGGGAAGATTGTCAAATTCCTTTTGCTGATTTTGCCATGCTGTACCGAAGTTGCCCTTTAAGTGAGGATATTTTTTAAGTTCTGGATAGCCATGAGCTGGTAACATTTCTCCATGAGTATAAATATTAATTCCCTTATCCTTTGTTTGCTCTAAAAGCTGTTTTAAGTCATAGAGGTCGTGACCAGTAATTACAATAAAAGGTCCTTTTTCTATTTCAAGAGTAACCTTTGTAGGCTCAGGATTGCCGAAAGTTTCTGTATTAGCTTTATCTAATAATGCCATACATTTAAGGTTAATTTCTCCTGTTTTTAATACAAGAGGTAAAAGTTCTTCTTGTGATAAATCACTACCTATTGCTGAAAGTGAAGTGTAGAAAAATTCATTTACATCATTATCAGTATAGTTACAGACCATAGCGTGGTAAGCATAGGCAGCCATACCTCTTATACCAAAAAGTATGAGAGATTTTAATGAGCGAATATCTTCGTTTTCGTTCCAAAGATTAGACATATCGTAGTCTGATGTGTTGCCACTTAGAGAGTGGACTTTGTCTATAAGCTGTTTAAGAGTTTCATCGTTAAAACTAACATTTGTTATTGTAGTGAAAAGACCTTCAATTATGGTTTTTGTGTTTACTTCATTAATTTCATTCTTTTTAGCAAGGGTAATTAATGCACCTGTTAATTGGTCTTGAAGTTTAGCTGTTAATGCAGACTTTCCACATACACCAGCTTTACCAGTACAGCCTGAACAACCTGCTGTCTGTTCACATTGAAAGCAAAACATTTTATTTTCCATATTATAAATCTCCTTTTCTTTTCTTGAATTTATGAGTAAATTATAATATACTTAAAAAACTAATTCTGTTGTAATTACAACATTTTTTAAAAAAGGAGAATTTGATTTGGAGAAATATATAAGTGTGTTGAAAAAATCAATTATATTTAATGGTTTAAGTGATGAGGAAATAAGAGCGACTTTAATTGATTTAACTCCTAAAAAAATAAGCTATGAAAAAGGAAATTTTATAATAAGAAATGGAGATATTATAAAATCTTTTGGGATTATGATTTCTGGAAAAGCTATAGTTATAAAAGAAGATTTTTGGGGAAACAGAAGTGTTATTTCGGAGCTTCTTTCAGGAGATATTTTTGCAGAAACTTTTGCTTGTCTTAAAAACAGTATAGCTGAAATAAGTGTAGAGGCATTGGAAAAAACAGAAGTAATGTTCTTTAATGTTGAAAAAATACTTGAGGGAAATATAAAAAGTGAAGATTGTCAGAGAAAAATAATAAGAAATATGCTTGTGAATTTAGCAAAAAAGAATTTGAATTTTACAAGAAAAATAGAGCATATTAAAAAGAAAACTATAAGGGAAAAGTTGCTTTCATATCTGTCTGGAGAGTCTATGAAAAATAATTCACTAACTTTTGAAATACCATTTAATCGCCAACAGCTTGCAGATTATCTTTCAGTTGACAGAAGTGCCTTGTCAACTGAAATAGGGAAACTGCAAAAAGATGGTATAGTTAAGTGTAAGAAAAATAAATTTACTTTACTTCAGTAATACCTAAAGCCTTGAAAAACTCAGACACAAAACTATCCCAAACTTGGTCAAGGTCGTGGTTCATTGAAAATTCAATTTGTGCTGTACCTGTGCTTACAGTTACAACATCGTTTTTGAAAACTATATTTACAAAACAAGCTTTTGCATTAGGGTGGAATGTAAGAGCTTTTTCGTCAGAATATGCAAAGACATATTTCATATAAAGGGGTTTTTGTTTTCCTTTTATAATTTCAAAAGCAAGAGGACGAATTTCACTCCAGTTACAGAAAACTTTATTTTCATTTTCGTTCCAATCCTTGTTAAATTTGCCGTCTATTGAAAATGTAGCCTTTGTTGCAATAGTACATTCTCTTAGTTCAAAATCATCAAAGCTATTTTCAATAAGCAATTTGTTCATAAAAAGCTTAATTTGAGAGGGTTCTATATTGAAATTATACACTTTTACATCTCCTAAATTAGAAAAATATTCACAATTAATAATAACATAACTTGCATATTTCAACAAGATATATTATAATAAATGAATTAGTAATGCAAAATGTGGGTGATATATTTGGATTTACTTCAAACACTAAAAAGTTTTCAAGGTGTAAAGGACTTTGAGGAAACAACAAGTTTCTATTACACTTTTCATAATTGCCCTGAAAAGGGAGAGCATACGAAGGTAATGCTTGACTATACACTTTCTGTGGAAACAGGGGATGAAATATTGAAAATAGGGGTTTGTCCCCACTGTGGAAAAGGTTTTTGCCACAGAGATTTCCAAACTAAGAATTTTTAGGAGGACAAAATAATGGAAGATAATAACAAAGAAAATGGCTTAGGTGGTACAGGCAATTTTATTCACAGCCTTATTCAGGAAGATTTAGGCGATGATTGCTCAAAAATAATTACACGATTCCCACCAGAGCCTAATGGCTATCTTCACATAGGTCATGCAAAAAGCGTTTGCCTTAACTTTGGATTAGCAGAATATTACGGTGGTAAGTGCAATTTAAGATTTGATGATACAAATCCTGCTAAAGAGGATACAGAATTTGTTGAATCAATTAAAAATGACATTAAGTGGCTTGGTTTTGATTGGGAAGATAGATTGTTTTTTGCTTCAAGCTACTTTGAACAGATGTACGATTTTGCCGTAGAACTTATTAAGAAAGGTCTTGCCTTCGTTTGTGATATGAATGCAGAGGAAATTCGTCAGGCAAGAGGTACACTTACTGAACCTGGTAAGGAAAGTCCTTACAGAAACAGAAGTATTGAAGAAAACCTTGACCTTTTCCAGAGAATGAGAAATGGCGAATTTGGAGATGGCGAAAAGACTTTAAGAGCTAAAATTGATATGGCATCACCTAATATTAATATGCGTGACCCTGTTATTTACAGAATTGCTCATATACATCATCATACTACAGGAGATAAGTGGTGCATTTATCCGATGTACGATTTTGCACATCCTGTTGAAGATGCTATTGAAGGTATTACACATTCTATTTGTACAATGGAATTTGAAGACCACAGACCTTTATATGACTGGGTTGTAAATAATATTACACTTCCTAAGGCTACAAAGCCTAGACAGGTAGAGTTTGCTAAACTTAATCTTGCAGACACTATTATGGGTAAGAGATATTTAAGAAACCTTGTTGAAACAAAGCAGGTTGATGGTTGGGACGACCCTAGACTTGTAACACTTTCTGGTATCAGAAGACGAGGCTATACTCCAGAATCAATAAGAAATTTCTGTAATATGGTTGGTGTTTCAAAGGCTAATTCAGTTGTTGATTTAGCACAGCTTGAATATTGTATCAGAGAAGATTTACAGCCAAAAGTTCCTGTAGTTATGGCAGTTTTAGACCCTATTAAGTTGGTTATTACAAATTATCCAGAGGGTCAGACTGAAATGCTTGAAGTTGAAAATCATCCTAAGAATGAAGAAATGGGTAAAAGAGAAGTTCCTTTCTCAAGAGAACTTTATATTGAGGCTTCTGACTTTATGGAAGAACCTCCTAAGAAATACTTTAGATTTGCTGTTGGTAATGAAGTAAGATTAAAGGGTGCATACTTTGTTACTTGTACTGATTTTGTAAAAGACGAAAACGGTAAGGTAGTTGAAATTCATGGTACTTATGACCCAGCTACAAAGAGCGGTCTTGATTTTACAGCAAGAAAAGTTAAGGGTACAGTTCATTGGGTAAATGCAGCAACTGCTGTTACTGCTGATGTAAACTTATACGAAAATCTTGTAGTACCAGATGAAAATTCAGAAAACGGATACAGTATGAATCCTAATTCACTTACTACTGTAAAGGCTTATATTGAGCCATCTATAAAGGGTGTTAAGCCTATGGATAGATTCCAGTTTATGAGAAACGGATATTTTGTTGCTGATAGCAAGCATTGTACAGAAGAACATCTTGTGTTTAACCGTATTGTTTCACTTAAGAGTTCTTTTAAGCCAAACAAATAATTTGTAGGCTTATTTAGGAGGAAGAAATGAGTAAAAACAGATATGACGATTACGACGACTACGACTTCGAGGAAACTCCCAGCCGCAGAAGAAGTAGAAACAGCGGGCGAAGAAAAAAGAAGGAAAAAAAGGCAAAAGTTGTAAAGGAAAAGGTTAAGGCTACTAAAGATAAGCCTAACAAACCTAAGAAAAAGAGAACTTTAAAGGCTAAATTCTTTATGATTTTGGCAGCTGTTTTAGGTCTTTATTGTGTTGCCGTTCTCGGCTATTTTGGATGGACATACATTAATGATAATCCTGATGATGACGGTATGGTGGAAACACCGGTTACAAAGATTTCTGAAATGGTAACACCAAAGCTTCCAGAAAGAACAACTTTCCTTATTGTCGGTGTTGATGATGATGGAACAAGAACGGATACAATTATTGTAGGTTGTTATAATTCGGTTTTAGGAGAATTAAATCTTATTTCAGTACCGAGAGATACTCTTGTAAGAGTTGATGATGATACTTTTAATAAGATGAATGAAGAATTCCCTGAACCTGGACAGCATGGTATGAAGATAAATGCTATTCATCACTATGGTGGCGATAAATATGGTATGGAGCTTTTGGAAAAACAGCTTAATACTATGTTTGATACTAATATTGACTTTTATGTTAAAGTTAGTTTTGAGGCTTTTGACTACCTTGTTGATTCTATTGGTGGTATTGAGTACAATGTTCCAATTGATATGGACTATGATGACCCTGGTCAGAACCTTGCAATTCACTTAAAAGCTGGTCCTCAGAAACTTAATGGTAAACAGGCAGAAGGTCTTGTAAGATTCAGAAAGGGTTATGACAATCAGGATATAGGTCGTGTTGAAACACAGCAGAACTTTATTAAAGAGTTCTTAAAGCAAGTTATGAATGCAGATACTATATTCTCTAATCCATCTGCTTATATTAATACTTTCTTTAAATATATTACAACAGATATGAAGATTACTGATGCTATAAAGTATATAAACGTATTAAAGCAGTTTGATAGCAATAAGGTAAATACATATACTTTACCGGGTGAAATCGGCTCAATGTACGGTTTTGTAGGCGGATATGTTATGGACGAGGAAGAAACAAATAAACTTGCTTATGACATATTCTCAAGACCAAGTAATGAAATAATTGCTGAAAGAGAGTCACAGCAGAATGCAGAGGCAAATGCTGGAAATTACAATGATGCCGAGTTAACTATTCAGGTTCTTAATGGTGGTTATGCAAATGGTATGGCTACTAAGGTTAAGCAGGAACTTGAAGGGGAAGGCTATAATGTATCTTCTATTGGAACATATAGTGGCGAAAAAATAAGTAAAACAAGAATTTATGTAAAAGAAGATGGTATGGGACAACAGCTTAAAAAGTCTTTTGATGGCTGTGAAGTTGTTACAGACCCAACAGTTGCTTCTGAATACGATATTGTTGTTGTTATTGGTACAGGTGAGTAATGAAAATAATTATTATAGGAGGCGGTGCTGCCGGAATGGCTGCGGCTATTGAGGCAGCACACACTGATGAAAAAGTTGAAATTTTAATATTAGAAAGACTGGACAGAGTAGGTAAGAAAATTCTTGCCACAGGCAATGGTAGATGCAATTATAGCAATCTCAATGCCTCTGTTAAAAATTATTATGGAAAAGACAGCAGTTTCACAGCCTATAGTTTAAAGGAGTTTACCGTAAATGATACGGTAAACTTTTTTAATCAAATGGGAGTTTTTCCAAAAGAGGAAAATGAGGGAAAGTTATATCCGTTTTCCGAACAGGCAAGTGCAATTTCTGATGCTTTAAGAAATGAAATTGCTAGACTTGGTATAGAAATAAAAACAGGTTTCTATGTTGCCGATATTTCAAGAAATAAGAAGTCTTTTAAAATTACATCAAAAGATGGAGAAGTTGTAAGAGGAGATAGAGTTATAGTTGCCGGTGGTGGCTGTGCACAACCAGCTCTTGGCTCTGACGGTTCAGCTTTTGATTTGCTCAAAAACTTAGGGCATAGTATGACTAATACTGCACCGGCTTTAGTGCAAATTAAAACAGAACCAAGAGAAGTTAAAAGTTTACAAGGTATAAAATTTACTGGTGGGGTATCACTTATCCACAAAGATAGGGAGATTGCCAGTGAATATGGTGAAGTTTTGTTTACAGATTATGGACTTTCAGGTCCACCTATATTCCAGATTTCCACAAAAGTTGCTTTTAAAAAGAACTTAACTATTGCTTTGGATTTTATGGTTGAGTATTCTCCTAAGGAAATATTTGACATATTGGAAAGCAGAAAAGACGCTTTAGGTCACTTGACTATGGAAAATTATTTTGTAGGTCTTTTAAATAAGCGAATAGGAAATTTAATTGCTAGACGAGCTGGCATTGAAAAATTGTCATTTCCTGTTAGCAAGTTAGATAATCAGCTTTTATGGGCTATGGCATCATATATTAAAGATTATCAAATTCAGGTTACTGGTACAAAAGGCTTTACAAATGCACAGGTTACAGCCGGTGGCATACTTACAGAAGATTTTAATGACAGAACTATGGAATCTTATATTGTAGATGGACTTTATGCCTGTGGCGAAGTTTTAGATATTTATGGCGACTGCGGTGGCTACAACTTACAATGGGCATGGAGTAGTGGTAGACTTGCTGGCAGAAGTGCTGTAGAGAGTTTTAGAAAGGGTTAATATGCTTAAAATTTCAAATGTTAAAATTAAGGCTGATGTAAAAGTTAATAAAGAGATTTTGGCTAAAAAAGTAGGGAAGATATTAAGAGTATCTTGTAATGCTATTAAAGATTTAAGTATTGTAAAAAAATCTATTGATGCAAGAGATAAGGAAAATGTGTTTTATTTATTCTCTTTAAAATTTGATGTTGAAAATGAGGATAAATATTTGAAATTAAAAGATGTTTCTAAGTATAAGGAAGTTTTATACACAATTCCTGAAAATAAATGTATCAATCCTCCTATTGTAGTTGGCTTTGGTCCGGCAGGTATGTTTGCATCACTTTTATTGGCTAGAGCGGGAGCAAATCCTATTGTACTTGAAAGAGGTAAGGCTGTTGAAGAAAGACAGGCTGATATTGATAAGTTCTTTGAAACAGGGGTACTGGATACTGAATCTAATGTTCAATTTGGAGAAGGTGGAGCAGGTACTTTTTCAGACGGAAAATTGACTACTAATACTAAGGATTTTCGTCATAGCTTTATATTAAAAACATTTGTAGAATTTGGAGCACCGGAAGAAATACTTTATGAGGCAAAAGCTCATATTGGTACAGATTATCTTATAAAAGTTGTAAAAAATATAAGGGAAGAAATTATAAGATTAGGTGGTACTGTACTCTTTGATAGCAAAATGACAGAAGTGATTTCTGAAAATGGCACATTAACTGGAGTTAAATATGTCAATAATGGTGTTGAAAAAGAGATAAAAACTAATTCTCTTATTCTAGCTATAGGACATTCAGCAAGAGATACTTTTTATTCTTTAAAGGAACAGAATATAAAAATGGAACAAAAGCCTTTTGCTATGGGTGTGAGAATTGAACATAAACAGGACTTTATTAGTGAAAGTCAGTATGGAAAATTTGCAAAATATTTGCCACCAGCAAGTTATAAATTGGTAGCCCATTTGCCTAATGGAAGAAATGTTTACACATTTTGTATGTGCCCAGGTGGTGTTGTAGTAGCAGCATCGTCAGAAAAAGAAAGATTAGCTGTAAATGGTATGAGTTATTTCGCAAGAGATAAGGAAAATGCAAATTCTGCACTTTTGGTATCTATACAACCAGAGGATTTTGGAACTGATGATGTATTAGGTGGCGTAGAGTTACAGAGAAAAATTGAACATAGTGCATATGTAGAGGGTGGAGAAAACTATAATGCTCCGGTTCAGAAAGTAGGAGATTTTCTTAAATCACAAAAGACTTTAGAATTAGGAGATATTAAACCTAGTTATAAACCTGCTGTTACGCCATCAGATTTTAAAAATATATTCCCTGATTATATGTATGAGGCTTTACAGGAGGGTATAAAGACTTTTGATAAGCAAATTAAAGGTTTTGCACAGGATAATGCTATTATGACAGCGGTGGAAAGCCGTTCATCATCTCCTGTTAGAATAGTAAGAAATACAGATTTTAATTCTGTATCTATAAAAGGCTTGTATCCTTGTGGAGAGGGCTGTGGTTATGCCGGAGGAATAATGTCTGCTGCTACAGATGGTTTAAAATGTGGAGAGGCTGTTTTAAAGGGAGAATAGTCTAAAAATATCTTGACAAATTTATGAAAATATATTAAAATAAATCTGTTATGAGCCGGTGTGTCGGAACTGGCAGACGAGGCAGACTCAAAATCTGTTGTAGGTGACTACGTGCGGGTTCGAGTCCCGCCACCGGCATAGCTCAAAGTCCTTAAATTGTTTTCAATTTAGGGGCTTTTTTTAGAATTTGGAGGATTTATGAAAGTAGCAGTTTGTGATGACCAAGATATATTTTTAAAAGCAGTTTATAATGAAGTCAAAAGTTTATCTTATTTAGAGATTTCTTTATTTGATGATAGCACAAAGTTGGCTGAAGAAATTAAAAATGGCGAATATTACGATTTGTTTATACTTGACATAGAAATGCCAAATTTAGATGGTATGGAGTTAGCTAAAGTTATAAAAGAACATATAAAAAATCCTGTTATTATTTTTTTAACAAGTTATACGGATTATGTTTATAATGCCTTTGAAGTAGAGGCTTTTAGGTTTATACCAAAAGAAAATATGAAAGATAAAATTTTATCCACCATTGAAGAATATGTAAAAGAGTTAAGCCAAGATAAAGATTTCTATGAAATGTCTAATGTTAAAAAAGATAAGATTTTATTGTCAGATATTATGTATATTGATTATAGGGCTAAGTACATAAGCTATCATATGAAAAATGGAGAAGTTAAGAGAGAAAGAAAGCATTTACATACTTTTATGGATAATGTAAAGTCAGAAGATTTTATTTTCATAAATAAAGGTACTATTGTAAATATGAAAAATACAAAATATGTTGAGGGCTATAACTTAATGATGAAAAATATGCAAAGTTTACCTATAAGCATAAATACAATAAAAAAGGTTAAAAATCAGTTGTTAGAATACTGGAATAATCAAAATGAATAAAAAGAAAGTCCTTGAGTATAAAATTTTTCAAGGACTTTTTAGTTTCCAAAAATATATATTTATTACAAAATTATTAATTGTTAGCACTCACATTAAATGAGTGCTAAAAAAATCTTGACATTTTATAGTGCAGTAACTATAATATTATTATAGTAGAAGATTTTAGAATGATATACTTTTAGGAGATGTTTATAAAATGCAAAAAGGTAATTTATCAATTAACAGCGAAAATATTTTTCCAATTATAAAAAAGTGGCTTTATTCTGATACAGATATTTTTCTTAGAGAACTTGTAAGTAATGGTTGTGATGCTATTGCTAAGTATAAGAAATTAGTTTCTATGGGCGAGGCTGAAGAAAGCAATAGTCCATATAAGGTTACTGTTAGACTTGATGAGAAAAACAGCTTAATTGAAATAGAGGATAATGGTATTGGTATGACTGAAGATGAAGTCAAAGAATATATTACTCAGATTGCCTTTTCAGGGGCAACAGACTTCATAAGCAAGTATCAGGACCAGTTTGAAAACGGTAATGATATTATTGGTCACTTTGGTCTTGGTTTTTATTCAGCATTTATGGTTGCTGATAAAGTTGAAATTGATACTTTAAGCTACAAGAAAGATGCTAAGGCTGTTAAATGGGTTTGTGACGGCGGTATTGAATATGAAATTGGCGAGGGTAAAAAGCCAACAAGAGGTACAATTATTACACTCCATGTAGGAGAAGAAGGCAAGGAATTTTTAAATTCTTGGAAGTTAAAAGAAATTTTAGCTAAGTATTGTTACTTTATGCCTACTGAAATTTACTTTGAAGATGTAGAAGAAGTAAAGAAAGCAGAAGAAGAAAGAGCAAAGAAGCTTGCCGAAAATCCAGATACTGCTCCAGTAGAAGAAGCTCCAAAGCCTGTAAACGATACTACTCCACTTTGGCTCAAGAAACCTAGTGAATGTACTGACGAAGAATATATTAGTTTCTACCACAAAGTATTTACTGACTTTAATGACCCACTTTTCTGGATTCATTTAAGTATGGATTATCCATTTAGATTAAAGGGTATTTTATACTTCCCTAAGTTAAAGCATGAGCTTGATTCAGTAGAAGGTCAGGTTAAGTTGTATAACAATCAGGTATTTATTGCCGATAACCTCAAGGAAGTTATTCCTGAGTTCTTACTTTTATTAAAGGGTACTATTGACTGCCCAGACTTACCACTTAATGTAAGCCGTAGTTTCTTACAGAATGACGGTTATGTTACAAAAATGAGCAAGTATATTACAAAGAAAGTAGCTGACAAGCTTAATTCTATGTTCAAGAAAGACAGAAAACAGTATGAAAGTTTCTGGAAAGATATTAGCCCATTTATTAAGTATGGTTGTATGAGAGAACACGATTTCTATGACAAGGTAAAGGATAGCCTCTTATTTGTAAATACTGATGGAGAATATGAAACTCTTGATGAATACAAGGCTAAGGCTAAGGATAGTTCAAAGGTATTCTATGTAAATGATAAACAGCAACAGGCACAGTATATTAAGTTGTTTAAGGATAATGGTGTTGAGGCTGTTGTACTTGATACAAGACTTGATGTACCTTATGTAGGTTTCTTAGAGGCTAATTGTGGTGGTACTAAGTTTGCTAGAATAGATTCAGATGTATCTGAAATTTTAAAGGGCGAGGAAAGTGTAAAGCTTGATACAACTGCTCTTGAAGAACTTTTCAAGGCTAATCTTGAAAATGATAATATAAAGATAAAAGTTGAAGCGTTAAAGAGCGAAGATGTTTCTGGTATGATTGAGCTTGATGAACAAGCAAGAAGAATGCAGGAAATGAGCAAAATGTATGGTATGGAAAATAGTTTTGATAGCACAAAGGATGAAACACTTGTGCTTAATTCAAACAACAAAGTTGTTCAGCTTTTATTGGATTTAAAGAATGATAGTAATAAAGGCGAGGAAACAAAGATGCTTTGTAAGCAGATTTATGACCTTGCTATAATGAGTCACAAGCCATTATCAATGGAGGCAATGACAGCTTTTGTAGCTAGAAGTAACAAAATTATGGAACTTTTAGCAGAAAGCAAATAATTTAGAAATTAGTATATGTTGAAAGACAGCTTTTTTCGTGGTATAATGGCTTGAATATTAAATGAGGTGTTTGTGTATGGATAACAACAGTAGATTTATGCCAATACTGTTAATAGACGGTGTTGTGCCATTTCCAAATAGTAAATATACCTTTAGTGTTGAGCAAGAATCCCTCATAGAGGGAGTAAAAGCTGCCTTAGGTATGGATAATAAAATACTTATTGCCAATGCTAAAAAATTTGACGAGGGCATTGTTGAAGGCAATATATATAGAATAGGTGTAGTAGGTAAAATTGAGGGTGCTATGCGTATCCTTGATGGTGTGTTAAAGATTACTGTTTCCACAAGTGAAAGAGGCTTTATAAACAGTATTCAGAAACATTCTGATTTTACATTATGTCAGGTGGACTCTATTACTGAAATAAATAGTGATGTTGAAAGAGCTGATGTGTCTAAGGATATATTAATGGATTTATTTAATAACTTTAGAGCAGAAATACCTGTTCAGCCTTTGACTTCAAAGTTAGTAAAAGAGGCTGAAGATGTTGGTCAGCTTTGTGATGTTTTAGGTGATAAGGTTGTTAGGGCCTTTGATGACAAGCGTAAAATATTAGAAGAAACTGATATTTACGAAAGAACAGTAGTTACTATTGCCTTTATGGAAAAGGAAATAGAAAGAGCTAATGTAAAGAACGAAATAATGAACAGAGCTAGAGCCAATATGGAAGAAGCTCAGAAAGAATACTTCCTTAGAGAAGAATTAAAGGCTATTAATGAAGAGTTAGGCGATAAAAGTGGCGTAGGCGAAGAAATTAATGGCTACAGAGAAAAAATGAAAAAGCTCAATATGCCACAGTACGCTGTTGATAAGCTTGAAAAGGAATTTGAAAGACTTAAAAGAAGTCAGCAGGGTGCACAGGAAGGTTCTGTTATTAGGGACTATATTGACAATGTGTTATCACTTCCTTGGGGAATTTATTCAAAAGAAAGCAAGGATTTAAAGAAAGCTGAAAGAATACTTAATAAAGACCATTATGGACTTGAAAAGGTTAAGGAAAGAATTGTAGAATTTCTTGCTGTAAAGGTAGCAACAGACAATATCAATGCTCCTATCCTTTGCCTTGTAGGACCTCCTGGTGTAGGTAAAACTTCTATTGCAAAGTCAATGGCTAGAGCATTAGGCAGAGAGTATGTAAGAATGAGTTTAGGTGGTATAAGTGATGAGGCCGAAATCAGAGGTCATAGAAGAACTTATTTAGGTGCAATGCCTGGTAGAATTATAGCTGCTATGCGTCAGGCTGGTGCATCAAATCCACTTATTCTTTTAGATGAAATAGATAAAATTGGTAAGGATTATAAGGGCGACCCTGCTGCTGCATTCCTTGAAGTATTAGATGCAGAGCAGAATGTAAACTTTAGAGATAATTATCTTGAAATGCCTTATGATTTAAGCAAGGTTCTCTTTATTTGTACAGCTAATAGCCTTGATACAATTCCTGGTCCACTTAGAGATAGATTGGAGATTGTTGAACTTTCTAGCTATACAGCAGAAGAAAAACAGCATATTGCAGAGGAATTCCTTATTCCAAAGCAGTTAAAAGCAAATGGTCTTACAAAATCTCAGCTTAGATTTAAGAAAGATGCTGTAGCTGATATGATTGAGAGTTATACTCGTGAGGCTGGTGTAAGAAGTTTAGAGAGATTAGTTGGTGCTGTATGCCGAAAGGTAGTAAAGGAAAGAATACATTCAACTAAACTGGTGACAATTACTAAGAAGAATATTACAGATTATCTCGGTAGAAGAAGATTTAAACCAGAAACTATAAATGCCAAGGATGAAGTTGGTATTTGTAGAGGACTTGCTTGGACAAGTGTAGGTGGTTGTACTCTTAGTGTAGAAGTTAATATTCTCAAAGGTAAGGGTAACTTCAAGATTACCGGTAATGTCGGTAAGGTTATGGAAGAAAGTTATAATGCTGCTTTAAGTTATATTAGAGCAAATGCAGAAGAACTTGGTGTGGATATAGATTTTGAACATACTGATGTCCATATTCATATTCCAGAGGGTGCGACTCCAAAAGATGGTCCATCAGCTGGTATAACTATGGCAACTGCTATGGTTTCTGCTATGAAGAATGTGCCTGTGCGTTCTGATATTGCTATGACAGGCGAAATAAGCATTAGAGGCAAGGTAATGCCTATTGGTGGTTTAAAGGAAAAGGTTCTTGCAGCAAAGAGAGCAGGCGTAAAGAAGATTATTATTCCTGTAGAAAATGCTCCTGACCTTGAAGAAATTCCAGAGTATGGTAAGGAAAATATTGAGTTTGTTCTTGCAGAACAGATGAATGATGTTTTAAGTAATAGCTTAGTTTAATATTTAGAACAAATTAACGAATTTAGTTTGTGGATTGATGTGTCAATCCGTCGGATTTGTCTTTCCGATTAACTATTAAAAAGGTGCGAATTCCTGTGTGGGTTCGCACCTTTTTTGTGCTACAAAACAATTAGGTGCGTTAATTTGACATAATTCGACAAATTATATCAATCTATTAATATGTTTTATAATATTACATATATTGACAATAAATAATAAATAGAGTTATAATAAATTATAGATTATGAAAATTTGTTAACTTTTGATAGTGCATAAAACCTATTGGATAGACAGAATAATAATTGTTTTAAACAAAAGGATAAGTTTAACAATAAGATTATATGAGTTTATTTTTTATAAGAAGTATTTTTTAACATAGACAAAAAAGTGTAATTTGGTATTGAGTTTAAATGGGTTATTATATGTACGGATAATGATTAGTTCAGAGTGAAATGTAAATTATTGTGTAAAGCAATAAAAGCTATACACAAAAATATTAATTAGTTCAAAGTGAAAAATAACTTATAAAATTTTTTTATAGAAGTATTCTAGTATATCAGTAATAGACCTGATTATTGTACATAAAGAGTGATATATTTAAATTAAACATAAGTTAAATAGGATAATTTAAGTTATTTATACAAAAAAATAAGCCGTTGCTAGATATGCAACGACCTACTTTTTCCAATATGGACAAATTAATAGTTTGGATATGTAATATATTTACATTCCAAAAATCAAAATATGTATTTATTTTGATTGTGGACAAATTTAAAAATACCAACATTATAATATCATATATTATTCACAAAATCAAATCCAAATTTGTGTGCATATAGAGGCATAGATAAATCGCTGTGTTTGAATTTGTAATATAGGGTTGACAAATTAAAATGCTGGTGTTATTATATATTCATAAAATAGAAAAAACGGAGGTGATAAAATGAAATTTCAATTAACTTTTTCATTAGACAAGGCTGAAATCCCAACAAAGGATTACAGAAGAATTTTTGCCAGTATTATTAAAAACGCTTTATCCAGATATATGGATGGTCAGCTTTTTGAAAAGTTTTATAAGGATACAAAGCAAAAAGACTTTACTTGGAGTGTAATATTTAATAAGCCTGATTTTTCAGGAGAGGGTATTAAACTTGGAAAAAATGAAATAAAAATGATTTTCTCTACATATGACAGAGAAAATACAGGATATTTTATGTATTCAGCTTTTTTAAAATTATTAAACAAGAGTTTACCTTTGGATAATGATAATGCTATACATCTATTATCAATAAAACAATTTAATCAAAAGATTATTGATAAAAACAGTTGTATATTCAAAACTGTTACAGGTGCTCCAATAGTTGTTAGAGCGCATAACAGGGAAGATAATACAGATAAATATTATACTTCTTTCAATGATGAATTTGATTTTGAATTGACGGACGGTCTTAAAAGACAGGCTATCTTGGCAGGTTTCAGTCAAAGTGATGTTGATGAAATAGGTGCAAAGGCAATTAAATGCAATAAAAATGTTGTGTATAATTATGGGGCTTATATTGATGCTAATACTGGTTTCATAGAAATTAGTGCTAAACCGTATATACTTCAATATTTTTATCAGGCAGGTATTTTGGCACATCGTTCTATTGGTTTTGGAATGATTGATTTAATTGCACAGAAAAATATATAGAAAAGAGAGGAGGTTTTTTATGTATGAAATAAATGGTGTTGAATATAGTACAAGAACAGAATGTATTGATTGGCGATATTCAGCAGCTATATTAGGTCTTATTAAATTTTATGAATATGCCAAAATAAAAGGTTTTGACTTAAAATTTGATTATGACGAAGATTATATTTACTACAATATTGAGGATATAACAGAAGAATTATTTTTAGGCTTTGCAGAAAATGCATTTAAAAAAGATATGCACCATATTTTTGTGGAAAATGCAATAATAGATAAAGATGAGTTTACAGAAGATGAACTTAAAGTCATTAATAAAAGACTTTTAGGAAATACGACATTAAAGAAATATTTTTCAAAAAATAAATTTAATGGTGAAAATAAATCTGAAATACTAGACCTTATAAATGCAAACAGACAAGAAACAGTAAGGGAAACTTTTAAAAATAAGCAAAATCTATATAAAAATTATAATAATACAAATTCTCTTTTTAGTGATGAAAAGAAAAGTTGCAGAGTTTTAGGTTATTGTGTGGATATGCCTAAAAAGGGTAAATCTCTTGGCTATAATTTCGATGCTTCTACATTTGTTGCAGAAGATGATACCATATTAGATTTTACTCCATTTGGTTTTGTAATGGGTAGTGATGCAGTATTTATAAATAATAATTCAAGTATTAAAACTCTTGAAACTATGAATCATAAACTTGCTATGGTATTAGACAAAAAAGAAAAGGAAAGTTATAATAACCGTGCTTTAAGTGCGAAAACTGTATTATTTAATATGATAGTTGAAAGTAGTGATTATATTGACTACGATGTTGAAGTAATTATAAAAAAAAGGGAAAACGATTACTTTGAAACATTATATATAAGAGATGAGAGTATAAAAGTTTTTCAATGCATAAAGAGAAATATAAAAGATTTTTCTTGTTTTGCAAGAAAATACAAAGTAAATGATAATTATTATATAGATATTCAAGATAAGGTTATAGATGCTGTTTTAAATATGGCAAATGTTACTGATATTATACAAATTTTATTAAAAGACGATATTGCAAATGATTCTTCAAAATATAGTTTTTTAATAGACAAGTTGATAAAGGTTAATATAATGATAACAACAGGAGGGATGGATGATATGTATAAAGAAAAGGAAAAGTTTGTTGATGCAGCAAAGAATTGCGCTTTTCGTATTAAAAAAAATAGTTTAATGAGCGGTAATAATTCAAGTAAGTTAAGGTCTTACAGAGCAAAACTTACAAGTGCTTTAATTTTTAGGGATCGTAAGAGATATTATAATGTATTAATGCGAATGGCTAATTACTTAGATATAGATTTGGATTTTGCTTATAATCTTTTTGTAGATTTTGAGAAAAATGAAGATATAGCCTATGCTTTTGTAAGTTGGCTTAATTCTGGTGATGATGAAAAAAATAAAGAAACAGAAGGTAAAAATGAGGAGGCGTAATTATGAGTAAAAATTCTTTAACTTTAACTGTTGTAGCCAATATGACATCAAATTATTCAGAAACTTTAGGAAATATTGCAAGTGTTCAAAAAGTGTTTAAAAAGGGTAAAATTTATTCTATGAGAAGTAGAGAAAGCCTTAAAAATGCTATTATGGTTCAGTCTGGTATGTATGATGATTTACAAACACAGGTTGATGGTGCTGCTCAGAAACTTGTTAACGACGAAGTTACAGCAACAACAACAAGAGCTTTAGAGGGTGGATATTTAAGTACAAAGGGAACTACATATGTACGAAAAAGTTCTTTTTACTTAACAGATGCTATTTCTTGTGATGAATTTATAAATGAACCTCGTTTCCATAACAATTTATATTTAGCAACTAATAGAGCGAAAGCCCTTGGCATAAGTGTTCAAGAGGGAACAGGTAAGAATAATGAAGTAGGTCTTATGCTGTATCAGTATGAATATGACAAGTCTTTAAAGGCTTATAGTATGACTATTGACCTTACTATGATTGGCAAAGACAGTAATTTTGATACAGAAGAAGCATCAAATGAGGAGAAAGCTGAAAGAGTTATTTCATTAATTAATGCTGTTGAAAATCTTTCACTTGTTGTAAAAGGAAATTTAGATAATGCTGAGCCATTATTTGTTGTAGGTGGTTTAAGTGAAAGAAAGACACATTATTTTGAAAATGTAGTTAACGTAAAGGCAAACAACCTTATTATTTCTGACGATTTAAAAGATAAAATTAATAAAGGCTTTAGAGTAGGGCTTTTAAGAGGTATGACATTTGAAAATGAGGCTGAAATTGTAGAAAAGTTAAGACCAATAAGCGTTTCAGAGTTCTTTGATGATTTAAGAAATGATGTTAAGGCTTACTATGGTTGTTAGTTTTATAATTAACAGGAAGTAGGTGAGAAAATGAAATGCTTGAGGATTAAATTGACTCAGTCCAGTGCCAATTACAGAAGAGAAGAAACTGTTACTAATAAAATGACTTATCCATTACCTCCTTTTTCTACAGTTATAGGTGCTTTACATAATGCTTGTGGCTATACAGAAACACATCCTATGGATGTCAGTATTCAAGGAAGATTTGAGTCTATGGGAAAGAAAGCCTATACAGATTATTGTTTCCTAAACTCTACTATGGATGATAGAGGTATTTTGGTAAAAATGTATGACAGTGAAAAATTATCAAAGGCCTATACTAGAGTTGCAAGTGCAAAGAAAACACAAGGAAATAGTTTTGAAAAAGGCATAACTATTAAGGTTGAAAATGAGGAACTTTTAGAAGAATATAGAAGTTTAAAAAACTTAAATGATGAAATTAGTGTTTTTAAGAAGAATAGACTTAAAGCTGTTCAAGATAAGTTGAAAAAAAGTAAGGCTAAATATACAGATTTGAAGAAAAAATCAGAAAAAGGTTCTGATGAATATAATTATGCATTACGTCGTGAAAATAGAATTAAGAGTCTTGAAAAAGAACTAAATAAAAGAGTTAAAGATTATGAACTTAATAACTATACATTACCATTTTCTAAGTTTAGGTCTTTGACTACATCTCTAAAATTTTATGAAATTTTGTATGGTATTGAGCTTATTATACATATTAGTGCTGATGAAGATACATTGAACGATATTTATAATAATGTATATAATATCAAGTCCATAGGTAGAAGTGAGGATTTCGTAAATGTAACTGATGCAGAGTTTGTTGAATTGTATGATGAACTTCCAGAAAGGCAAGTAAAAAGTGAATATTCGGCATATTTGAACCTAGATGCTATAAGAAATCGAATTATACGCACAAGATTAAATGACTGTTATTCTGTTTTAGGTACAAAATATACATTAAATAAATTATATACAATAGAAAATGGTAGAAGAATTTTTGAAAAGAAAAAAGTTCTTTATACTTCACAATATCGTATTAAGAAATGTAGCAAAGAATACAAAGTTTACTATGATGGCGAGTATATTGTTAATTTGATTTGAGGGGTGTAATTATGGATTTGAATAAATATTTAGCAAAGAAAAATAAAACAAAAAATGAAATAAAAGTTAAAACAATAGCTCAACACATTAATGACCTTCAGCATTGTCTGGAGGTCTTAGTAAACTTGGGGTATGTAGAAACAGAGCATTTGAGAAAACTTATTTATATAGCTTGTAAATATCACGATTATGGAAAAGTAAATCCAGAATTTCAAAAAAGAATACAAAGTGAGAAGAAAATAAATTTTCAGGATTCAAAAGAGGTAGCACATAATATCCTATCACTTTTTTTTATAAACAGTGAAGAGTTTGAAGATTTTAATGATTACTTAAAAGTCTTTTTTGCAGTAGCATATCACCATAATTATTGTGATGTTGCAAAAACATTTGAGGATAAATTTGATTTATGTGAAAAACTTCTTGAAGATTTTAATACTTATTATGTTGATGATGACTGTTTTGATGATATAAAAGACTTAAAGGAAGAAAGAGAAAGTATTTTGCTTAAAGGTTTTCTTCATAAATGTGATTATTGTGCAAGTGATGAATGTGAAGTTGAATTTAAGAATGATTTCTTAGACAATAGTTTGGAAGATTTAAAAAACAGTTGGCGTGTCAAAAATCCAAGTGCAGATTGGAAAGAAATGCAAAATTATTGTTATGAAAATTCCGATGAAAACATTATAGTTGTAGCACAAACAGGTATGGGAAAAACAGAGGGTGGACTTAGATGGATTGGAAATCATAAAGGCTTTTTTGTTTTACCTTTAAAAACAGCTATAAATGTTATGTATAAAAGAATAAAAGAGGAAATATTAAAAAATGATGTAAAAGAAAAATTGTCTATTTTACATTCTGAAAGTCTTAACTATGTTATAAAGAAACATCCTGAGATTGATGACCCAAAGGAATACAATGACAGAGGTAAAAAATTATCAATGCCATTGACTGTTACTACAATGGACCAGCTTTTTGATTTTGTATTTAAGTATAATGGTTATGAAATGAAGTTGACTACATTCTCATATTCAAAAATTGTTATTGATGAAATACAGATGTATGGTCCAGAGTTGTTGGCTTATCTTATTCGTGGTATAGAAATGATAACAGAAATGGGTGGAAAAGTTGCAATAATTACAGCTACACTTCCTCCATTTATAAGAGATTTGTTAGGTGATAAGTTTAAATATAGGAAATTTATAGATGATAGCGTTAAAAGACATAATGTAAAGGTTATAAATAATGAAATAAGTGCTGAGGATATTGTAGCTAAACATTGTGCAAATATAAATGATAATAAACCTAATAAAATACTTGTAATATGTAACACAATTAGAAAAGCTCAAGCAATGTATGATGAAATTGTAAAAAAATTTAAAGTGAATAATGTACATATTTTCCATACAAGATTTACTAAAAAGGATAGAGCAGAAAAAGAAAATCATATTATAAAAACAGGTAAAAACGAAGGTGGAGAAAATGAAATTTGGATTACTACTTCAGTAGTCGAAGCAAGTCTTGATATTGACTTTGATTACTTATTTACAGAACTTCAAGACTTAAATTCACTTTTCCAAAGAATGGGTAGATGCAATAGAAAAGGTAAAAAACCTATAGATGAAACTAATTGTTTTGTATATACAAAAATAGACAGTAACTTAATATCAAATGGTAGCAGAGGCTTTATAGATAGAACAATGTATAACTTGTCTAAAGAAGCTATTTCAGAGGTGGATGGAGTTATAAGCGAAAGTGATAAATTAAATTTAATAAATACATATTTCACAACTGATAAAGTTAGAAATAGTGAATTTTTTGAAGAGTATTATAAATACTACAGAAGAATCAAAGATACGCCTGCATATGCGTTGGATATAAGTGAAATTGAGGTTAGACATATAAGGTCCGTAGATATAATTCCAAAGGAGTTATATTATGAAAATGAGGAAAGATACGAATCCATTATAAAACAGATTGAAAATGAAGAGGATAAGGTGGAAAGAATAAAACTCTTAGAAGAATTAAGTGAAAATGTTGTTTCTATACCTTATTATGATTTCGATAGAACAAAGAATTGTAAAGATATAAAAATAAATGGTCGACATTATTATTGGGTTTTAGATTGTGAATACGACTCAAAAATTGGATTTAAGGCTGATAGAAAGATTCAAAATTATGTTACATTCTGGTAAGGAGAGGATGTTATGGAGAAGGATATTACAGGGATTATGGTATACTACTATGAGGTGTGCAAAAGAAAATTGTGGTACTACTACCATAATATAAACATGGAACAGAATAATGAAAATGTTGCAATAGGTAAATTTATTGATGAAAACAGTTATAGTAGGGATGAAAAGCATATCAATATTGACAATGTAATTAATATTGATTTTATAAAGGAAAAAGGGATTTTACACGAAGTAAAAAAGAGTAAGAAAATTGAGGAAGCAAGTATACTGCAAGTTAAGTATTATCTTTATTATTTAAGTAAGCGAGATGTTAATGTTAAGGCTAAAATAGATTATCCCCTTTTAAAGAAAAATATTGATGTTGAATTAAAGGAAGAGGATAAACAAAAAATAGATGAAATATTGATTGATATTGAAAATATAGTAAATAAAGATATTGCACCAAAAGAGGATAATAAAAAAATATGCAAGAATTGTGCGTTTTATGATTTGTGTTATATTTAGGGGGTGTAAATATGAAAAAAAGTTTATTTGTTTATAATGAGGGAACATTACAAAGACACGATAATACTATTAGGTTTATTGATACAGCAGGAAATAAAAAAGATATACCTATAGAAACTGTTGGTGAAATAAATATTATGACACAGATGGAGTTTAACACCAGTTTTCTTAATATATTATCTCAAAATGGTATTATGGTGCATTGTTATAATTATTATGATTATTACATAGGAAGTTTTTATCCTAAAGAAAGCATAATCTCGGGAGAGTTGTTAGTTAATCAGGTTAATCATTATACTGATTCAGATAAAAGATTAAAGATTGCTCAAAAATTTATAGATGGTGCAGCTGACAATATATATAGAAATGTCAGATATTATAATGCAAGGGGAAAAGATTTACAGAGTATGCTAGATGATATTGATAATATAAGAAAGAATATTTATAAGTCGAAAAGTGTTACAGAACTAATGGGATATGAGGGAAACATTAGAAAAATTTATTATAAAAGTTGGAATACAATAGTAAATCAAAATATAAATTTTGAAAAGAGAGTGAAAAATCCGCCAGACAATATGATAAATACTTTGATTTCTTTTGTAAATACAATGATTTATACAAGAGTTCTAAGTGAAATTTATAAAACTCAACTAAATCCTACAGTAAGTTTTTTACATGAGCCAGGGACTAGAAGATTTTCTTTGGCTTTAGATATATCTGAAATATTTAAACCGTTATTGGGAGATAGATTAATATTTTCATTATTAAATAAAAATCAAATTAATGAACGCAGTTTTACAGAATCTTTAAATTTTCTCCATTTGAAAAAAGAGGCATCTCAAATAATAGCAAGAGAGCTAGATTCGAGAATGCAAACAACTATCAAACATAAAGAGTTAAATAGGGATGTATCTTACCAATATTTAATAAGATTAGAGTGTTATAAGCTTATTAAACATTTAATTGGAGAGAAAGAGTACGAGCCTTTTAAGATTTGGTGGTGATAGTATGTATGTAATTTTAGTTTATGATATATCAGGAGAAGAGGGCGGAGAAAAAGTATTAAATAAAGTTTTTAAGATATGTAAAAAGTATTTAACACATATCCAAAATTCTGTGTTTGAGGGCGAATTGTCAGAAGTACAAATATTAAAATTAAATAAAGAATTAAGTGAATGGATTAGAAAAGATTTGGATTCTGTAATTTTGTTTAAGAGCCGTAGCAATAGATGGATGAAAAAGGAAATGTGGGGTAAAAATGATGATGCAACAGATAACTTTATTTAACTGTCGACCTATGGTAGTGTTAAAAATAGGGGGGATCGACAGTTCAATAATAAAAAGGCTTATAGGTGTTTTATGAATTTTAAGATAGAATTATATTTATACTATTTAGGTAATTTTAAAAAGATAGACAAAATAGGGCTTGCAAAGTGTCTTATTGACTGATATAATGGAAGTCGAGTTATAATTAGTTCATAGTGAAATGTAAATTTGATTGAGAAGGTGACAAATGACGGTGATGCTGAGTTATAATTAGTTCATAGTGAAATGTAAATTACGATGAATCACAATTTGCACGGCGCCGGTTCATCAACGTTATAATTAGTTCATAGTGAAATGTAAATGATAAAATTCTAAAAAAAGATGTATTTACAATATCTGTTATAATTAGTTCATAGTGAAATGTAAATTACAATGGGGAATTTTAGGAGGAAAAGGTAATGAATGTTATAATTAGTTCATAGTGAAATGTAAATGCAATAAATACATTTGAAGAACTGTTAATAGATAGTTATAATTAGTTCATAGTGAAATGTAAATGCATTACAAGAGCTATTGAAAATGACACAATAACTAGTTATAATTAGTTCATAGTGAAATGTAAATCAACCAGTATGTGCTGGTAATGGTAACTTCATTACGGACGGTTATAATTAGTTCATAGTGAAATGTAAATTATTCTTCGTCTAACCATTCAGCAAATGATAACTTGTTATAATTAGTTCATAGTGAAATGTAAATTTTTTATTTATTATTACATCGTATTCACCATCACAGTTATAATTAGTTCATAGTGAAATGTAAATTTGTAATTGTAGGCGTTGCGTCTGTAGGTGTTAATGAGTTATAATTAGTTCATAGTGAAATGTAAATCAGTTTTAGAATAGTGTCAAAATGTAAATTAAAAGTGTTATAATTAGTTCATAGTGAAATGTAAATGTTATCAGCTGTAAGGTAGAATGAGTCGTTGTAAAGTTATAATTAGTTCATAGTGAAATGTAAATTATCTTCTCTAATTTCTAAAATCTCAATTTTATAGTTATAATTAGTTCATAGTGAAATGTAAATTAAGGCAAAAATTAATTTGCCTTTTCGTCATCTTCGGTTATAATTAGTTCATAGTGAAATGTAAATGTTTGTCTCTGAAAATCTTTCTCTTGTCATCATAGTTATAATTAGTTCATAGTGAAATGTAAATTTAGGTCATTTTTATCAATCAAAGGCTTGATGAAATGTTATAATTAGTTCATAGTGAAATGTAAATTTGTATCTATATAAGTGATCTAGTGTATTTTCCACTGTTATAATTAGTTCATAGTGAAATGTAAATTTGAAACTGACAGCCTTCAAAGGCTTCCAAGCCCACGTTATAATTAGTTCATAGTGAAATGTAAATATCAATAATATTATTGTTATTGTCTAATACAAGTTCTGTTATAATTAGTTCATAGTGAAATGTAAATGCGTTTGATGATAGTGAATTTACAGCAAAGATAAACAGTTATAATTAGTTCATAGTGAAATGTAAATTAATATGTAATTAAGGGTGCTAGTTCCCAAATTTGTTGTTATAATTAGTTCATAGTGAAATGTAAATTTGGGGTTTCTACTTAATCACAAAGAGTGTGGAACGTTATAATTAGTTCATAGTGAAATGTAAATGTTTTCTTCGTTGCTGATACTCTTTTTTGTATCAGCGTTATAATTAGTTCATAGTGAAATGTAAATGGAACAAAAATCTGTGTTGCTTCTGGGTATAAATCGTTATAATTAGTTCATAGTGAAATGTAAATTAATATACATCTCCCTTCTAATTATAACATAAGTCGTTATAATTAGTTCATAGTGAAATGTAAATAACAGAATAAACAAAATATGCACTTATTTTCAAAGTGTTATAATTAGTTCATAGTGAAATGTAAATGGAGATAATGATATTATAGCTAACGATAACTTTAGTTATAATTAGTTCATAGTGAAATGTAAATTATATTTATAAATAGAAATACCATAGTCTACATCTTCGTTATAATTAGTTCATAGTGAAATGTAAATATGAGCGTTGAGTTATGTTCGGGCGAATACAATGCGTTATAATTAGTTCATAGTGAAATGTAAATGCAGAGAAGTAAACTGTTGCCTGTTATACGACAAGTGTTATAATTAGTTCATAGTGAAATGTAAATCATTTAACATAATGTATATAGATTGCTTTAATGCTGTTATAATTAGTTCATAGTGAAATGTAAATTTATAAGTCGCAACTTATAGCAATATTGCAAATAAGGTTATAATTAGTTCATAGTGAAATGTAAATTTGCCCATGCTCTGCTCTATTTAGCATAATACTTGTGTTATAATTAGTTCATAGTGAAATGTAAATATATAAGTTGCATTATCGTATGTATCTTGTAAGGCGTTATAATTAGTTCATAGTGAAATGTAAATTCACTTGTTGCACTTGCATAGCTGTATAATTCCCCGTTATAATTAGTTCATAGTGAAATGTAAATAAACATTAAATCTATCCCAAAAGGGATTGTATTTAAGTTATAATTAGTTCATAGTGAAATGTAAATTACTTATGGCTATACATAATATAGTCATATCTTTCAGTTATAATTAGTTCATAGTGAAATGTAAATTAAAGGTGCATACAATTTAATAGGGTGACTATCGGAAAGTTATAATTAGTTCATAGTGAAATGTAAATTTGCCTAATACAGAAGACAAACTACCATTCCACCGTGTTATAATTAGTTCATAGTGAAATGTAAATTAAATTATTGCGACTTCGTAGATAGACCAAAACGGTTATAATTAGTTCATAGTGAAATGTAAATCTGGTGGGGTTGGTTTTCTACCGCCCGCCTCCGTGTTATAATTAGTTCATAGTGAAATGTAAATACGGAAATAGCTGTCAGTTTCAAATAGGTTATAAAGGGTTATAATTAGTTCATAGTGAAATGTAAATTTATAGGGCAAGCCTCAAAATATTGCTTAGGGCATTGGTTATAATTAGTTCATAGTGAAATGTAAATGGATTCTTAGCAAGAATATTAAACTTCTCCATTGGTTATAATTAGTTCATAGTGAAATGTAAATTTGATAGCTGCATTATTAACAGAAATCTTACCTTCAGTTATAATTAGTTCATAGTGAAATGTAAATTGTGAAGAAAACAATACAGAACTTGATTATTTTAGTGTTATAATTAGTTCATAGTGAAATGTAAATGTTGTACTTCTTATTGAGAAATATAGCAAAAACAGTGTTATAATTAGTTCATAGTGAAATGTAAATTATGTATTTAAGCAACTAACGACTATTGCCGTTATAGGTTATAATTAGTTCATAGTGAAATGTAAATAAAGAAACTAAAGATTATGAAACGCTTGTTAGAACGTTATAATTAGTTCATAGTGAAATGTAAATCCATTAGGCTTTAACTATATTAAGTTAGGCTTGGATTCGTTATAATTAGTTCATAGTGAAATGTAAATCTGTTGAAAGCGAATTATTAAGCATAATAATGAGGTTATAATTAGTTCATAGTGAAATGTAAATACCTAACACCTTCAACAATGTAACTAAGTTTTTCCGTTATAATTAGTTCATAGTGAAATGTAAATTTATTCAACCTCCATTCCGAAATTAGCAAGTGAAAGTTATAATTAGTTCATAGTGAAATGTAAATATTTGCAAACTCCTTGAAATCTTTTTCAGTCATAGTTATAATTAGTTCATAGTGAAATGTAAATATTTAACCCAAATAATTTCATAACACTCACCTTTTAGTTATAATTAGTTCATAGTGAAATGTAAATTATTCTGCCTACAAAAACAAATACTGGAAGTATGAGAGTTATAATTAGTTCATAGTGAAATGTAAATACTGATATAAAACAAGGGTTTGATGAGTGTATGCGGTTATAATTAGTTCATAGTGAAATGTAAATTCGCACTATGATGATTTAATGTATCATTACTAATAAGTTATAATTAGTTCATAGTGAAATGTAAATACCAATAACCAACAGCTAGCCAGCTTAAATAAAGGTTATAATTAGTTCATAGTGAAATGTAAATTGTATCTCCACTTACTGTAGTATATTTCATCATTTAGTTATAATTAGTTCATAGTGAAATGTAAATTTTTTCTGTACTTTGTACAGATTGCACAAAAATACGTTATAATTAGTTCATAGTGAAATGTAAATAAGTTTTGATTTTTTGTCTACTACTCAAGTAAATAGTTATAATTAGTTCATAGTGAAATGTAAATTCATCAAATTCAGAATAGAATCCGTCAAGCATTAAAGGTTATAATTAGTTCATAGTGAAATGTAAATGCACAGGAAGTGGCTGGGGAAAGTGGAATGAATTTACGTTATAATTAGTTCATAGTGAAATGTAAATTTTTATTTTCATATTATTACCTCCAGTTTTATTTTGTTATAATTAGTTCATAGTGAAATGTAAATTGTATCACAATCACGAAACAAAAACATTTTAATTCCGTTATAATTAGTTCATAGTGAAATGTAAATGAAAGTTTGATTTTTATGATGTAATTGATGAATATGAGTTATAATTAGTTCATAGTGAAATGTAAATAAAAATTATGTGAAATTATGCGGGAGGTATTATTGGTTATAATTAGTTCATAGTGAAATGTAAATACAGCTCTTTTACAGCATAAGTTTTCTTAAACTTGTCGTTATAATTAGTTCATAGTGAAATGTAAATGATGTGAGATTGACAGCAGGGAATGAGCCAATAACAGTTATAATTAGTTCATAGTGAAATGTAAATTTCCTTGCTGAAAAAAAAGAAATATTTATTTTATAGTTATAATTAGTTCATAGTGAAATGTAAATAGATGCCAGTGTCTGCGTCTTCTTCATCTCTGTTATAGTTATAATTAGTTCATAGTGAAATGTAAATGTTAAACGATATTACATATCAGCCCCTTGCCTACAGCGTTATAATTAGTTCATAGTGAAATGTAAATTTATGATGACACAGGCAAAATGAAAGAAGCATTGCCGTTATAATTAGTTCATAGTGAAATGTAAATGACCTTGGTTGTACTGTGTACGAGGGTATGGAAGAGTTATAATTAGTTCATAGTGAAATGTAAATTAACAGCCGGTACAAACCTTACAGGAGGTACAAACGGTTATAATTAGTTCATAGTGAAATGTAAATAATGCTTGTGTTAAGGATTTGGATAATAATGTTTCGTTATAATTAGTTCATAGTGAAATGTAAATATACTAGAGCCTCCCAATGTTGTAGCACCGGCTTCGTTATAATTAGTTCATAGTGAAATGTAAATCTTGTTGACACTGGACAGATGATAAGAGGAATTACTTGTTATAATTAGTTCATAGTGAAATGTAAATTTACAGACAAAGATATTTTAAAGAAATATCTAACAGTTATAATTAGTTCATAGTGAAATGTAAATAGTTATAAGGTAGAGGGTAAAATTTTAATTGATGGTTATAATTAGTTCATAGTGAAATGTAAATTCTCTAAATTCTATTGTTGTACTCTATTGCTAAACCGGTTATAATTAGTTCATAGTGAAATGTAAATGCTAAATTGTCTACGCATAATTTGTTTGCAATTTCTGTTATAATTAGTTCATAGTGAAATGTAAATGACGTTAAGAAGGCTATTAAGGAAATCTTAAAAGAGTTATAATTAGTTCATAGTGAAATGTAAATACTGAAGTATTCCATTATTGGTTACTCCTCCTTTCAGTTATAATTAGTTCATAGTGAAATGTAAATAACAGAGGAGAAAGAGAAAGCAACGCCCACACTAGGTTATAATTAGTTCATAGTGAAATGTAAATTAAACTGCTTACAAGTGCATCATCAAAACTGTTAAAAGTTATAATTAGTTCATAGTGAAATGTAAATGCTTATAAAAATGAAAAAAGAGGTACTTATTATGGTTATAATTAGTTCATAGTGAAATGTAAATAAGAAGAAAACAAAGAGTACGAAGCACTTTTAGAGTTATAATTAGTTCATAGTGAAATGTAAATTTATAATATATTTAACTTTCTAGGCAACAAAAAAGCACCTAACATCATTCGTTAGGTGCTCTCTATATTAATATTTTTTCTATATCATTTATTGTTATGCTTATCGTTTCCCAATCTTTTGGAGAACTCCCAACATCAGCTATAAAAACCTTGTTATCAAAAGTTTCAACTATAGTAGCCTTTCGACCATCTTTCAATAACACAGTATCGTACTGTTTTATGTTCAATGTATTACACCTCTTTTATATATACTATACGCTTGTCATTTTTGTACCATTATCATTACACAGTCAACCAACAACGACATTGGTTGGTTTACCTTTATTACCATATAAAAATTTTTTGTTTGTATCTATTACAATACCCGTTATTATTTTTAAATATTGCTGGATACTTTGAAGAACTATAACGAATTTCTTTTTTTAATTTTTGTGATTAAGTATATCATACCCTAAACGACTTGTAAATGCTTTTCCTTTTGCAAAGTCACCGTTATAATTAGTTCGTACTAATGCGTAATGTAAATAGAAAACATTATAAAAAAAGCTCAATAAAGGGATTTATGTAGTACTATCTAATATAAATAGTACAAATTGTCAGATGATTTTAGGTTTTACATTTCAATTTAATAAGTTGCAAATAAATTTTAAATATATTTATTGCCGTTTAAATATTCTATTTTATCTTAGAATGTAACATATATAGGTGTTAGGAAATTCAAATTTAATTCATTATGTTTATTATGGCGATTTCAGCAAAATTAGTTTATATTTTATTATCTTGTTAGAATACTTTTATTTAATTGATGCTCTAAAAATTGCTTTAGTAATTAATATACAAGAAATATTGAAATAAAAGGCATTGATTATACTAGCAGAAATATGTGTCATTTAATTTTAGAATTATATTAATAAAAACAACCCTAAAATTCACCACATATTCCTTTAAATATACTGTTTATATAATTTATAAAATTTCTGTAAATTATGTTGATAATTGAATTTTATATGTTATAATGTACTGAAAGAATATAAGGAATATATTAATTTAGTTTAATTAGTTGACAAAATATTGGAGGGTCATTGTGTCTTTGTGTGTTATACATACAATGGTTCAATGGCTTTTTTGTATCTATAGATGCTAAAACAAGAGGAGTGAGGTTATGTTAAAAAAAGGTCTGAATGACCAACAGGTAAGGCAATCTCGAGAAAAGTATGGCAATAATGTAATTCCAGATTCTGAGCCTACAACATTTTGGACAGAGTTCAAAGAAACTTTTAGTGACCCAATGATTAAGATACTTTTATTTATTGCTGGGCTTATGGTTATAATGTTCTTTTTAGGATATGCGGAGATTTATGAACCAATAGGTACAGTAGTTGCAGTATTGATTGTGGCATTTGTTACAGCTAAGACAGGTGTTGCAAGTGATACAAAGTATAGAGAATTAAAAAACAGTACCAAAAAAGATGTCTGTAAAGTATATCGCAATTCTATGGTTACAGTTATTGAAGTAGATGATGTAGTTGTAGGAGATAAGGTTTTACTTCAATCAGGGGATAAAATTCCAGCAGATGGTATATTAGTTGAAGGCGATTTAAGGGTGGACAATTCAGCTTTAAATGGAGAAGCAGAGGAGTGTAAAAAAACTGCTACAGATGTTTCTACTGAAATGAAAGATGAAATTACCGGTGATACATTTGTAGATAAGTATTCCCTTTTTAGGGGAGCTGTTGTTTTTGATGGGACAGGCATTTTGGATGTCAGAAAAGTCGGTTTAAAAACAATGATGGGGAAAATGGCTGAAGAAATGCAAGAGGATGAGGTTGACTCTCCTTTAAAAGTAAAATTAGGTAAACTTGCTCATCAGATTTCTACTTTTGGCTATATGGGAGCTGTTGTAATAGCTATATTTTACATGGTCTACTTTGTGCTTAGTGCCGGTGGTATAGAACAATACCTAGCTATGGGCTGGACAGAAATTTTAAAAAATGTAATTGATGCTGTTTCATTGGCTATTGTTATTATTGTCTGTGCAGTACCAGAGGGACTTCCTCTTATGATTTCTCTTGTATTAATGCAGAATACAAGTAAAATGCTTGACCATAATGTCTTGGTCAGAAAAGCCGAAGGTATAGAAACTGCTGGTTCATTAAATATTTTATTTAGTGATAAGACAGGTACTATTACTAAGGGTATGCTAGAAGTAGTAGAATTTTTTATGCCTAATGGTAACACAATACCTATGAATGAATTAAGTCTTCATAGCAAGATTAAGGCTTTATTAGACATATCTATCGGTAAAAATACAGCATCTATGTTTGACGCTAATCATAGAGTGATTGGTGGTAATGCAACTGACCAAGCCTTAATGAAGTTCATAGGCGAGGAAACTTACAATGTATTAACAACTGAAAGTGAATATAGTGTTAATAACTCACAAGGATTTAATTCTTCAAATAAATTTAGTCAAGTTGAGATAAATGAATTGGGGAAAACTTTCTATAAAGGTGCTCCAGAAAAATTTCTTTCTGTTGCAACAAGGGCTTTAGACGAAGATGGTAATGAAGTTGAACTTAACTTTGATGAAATAAATGAAAAGATAAATGCCCTTGCATCGAAAGCAATGAGAGTTCTTGCTTTTGGTTATTCATATAGCCAAATGACAGAAAATACTATTAATGATGATGTTGTTTTAATAGGTTTTGTAGCTATTAGAGATGATGTAAGACCAGAGGCAAAAATGGCTATAAAGGAAGTAATTGATGCAGGTATTCAGGTTGTAATGATAACAGGGGATAGGTTAGAAACAGCTGTTTCCATAGCTGAAGATGCTGGACTTATACAAAATCAATCTGATAAAGCACTTACATCAATAGAGCTTAATAGACTTTCAGACGACGAAATAAAGTCTATGATTAAGGATATAAGAGTTATTGCCAGAGCTCTGCCTACTGATAAATCAAGAATGGTAAGAATATGTCAGGAAATGAATCTTGTAGTTGGTATGACAGGCGATGGTGTTAATGATTCTCCAGCACTTAAAAGGGCAGATGTTGGTTTTGCTATGGGTAGCGGAACAGAGGCTGCAAAAGAGGCCGGTAAAATTGTTGTTTTAGATGATAATTTTAGGTCAATAAAAGATGCAATACTTTATGGTAGAACAATTTACCATAATATATTGAAATTCTGTAAATTCCAGTTGGTTATTAATGTGGCAGCAGTTGTAGTAAGTGCTATTGCACCGTTCTTTGGTGTTGACGAGCCACTTAAAGTAACACATTTATTGTTTGTAAACTTAGTAATGGACGGTTTAGGTGCAATAATGCTTGGTAATGAACCAGCTAAAGAAAAATATATGGAAGAAGCTCCTAGAAGGCGTGACGAAAGTATCATAAGTAAGAAGATGATGGCACAAATACTTACAATGGGAACTTGGCTTGTAGTTATTAGTTTTGTATTTCTTAAACTTCCATTTTTTGACCAATTTTTTGATACAGAAGAACAGAAATTAACAGCTTACTTTGTGTTATTTATACTTAGTGCTTTATTTAATGGTTTCAATGTTAGAGATGAAAAGTTTGCTATATTTAGTGGCTTAAATGAAAATACTGGTTTCTTAAAAGTGTTCTTTTTGATTATAGCTGTACAAGCCTGTATAGTAAATGCTGGTTTAGTAAATCTTGATATTTTTAAATGGATTGGTGAAATGTTCAGTTGTGTTCCTTTTGGAATAATTGGATGGATAGTTGTAATTATTTTAGGATTTACAATGATACCTGTTGACCTTATTAGAAAATTAGTTGTTAATAATAAGTAATAAAAATCTCTCTACAAATATTTTATTTGTGGAGAGATTTTTTAGTTTATATATTTATTTAAGGTTTACATATTTTACAAGCTGTTCTTCCTTGAGATTTTGCATCGCTAAGAGAAATTGCTGAGCCATTTCCTTTTAGTGTACGACAAGTTTGTCTATGATATTTACTTCCAGTTTTACCTATGTAAACTGTATTAGCTGTACTGTTATCAGAAACTGCACTATCATTATAAGAAGAACTGGAGTTATTTGATGAAACTACAGGAGCTGAAGTAGGTGGTTCTGTAGTAATTTCAACTGTAGTGGTTTCAGTAGTAGTTGTAGATGTTGTTGTAGCTACAGTAGTGGTGGTTGTTTCCTCAGTAGTAGTTTCAGTAGTAATCTCTGTAGTGGTAGTTTCCAATTCTTTATTATTGTCAGTAGTAGGTGCAATTGCTAAGAATAGTATAAATGCTATTACTAATCCTATGCTGGAAAATAGATAGGACATACTTTTTTGTTTCTTTAATGTTTTGATTATAAATATTGCAAGAGAAACAGGAAAAGCACAAAGACAAGCCACAGCTAAACTTACAGATATACTGCCTGACAGACTACATATTAAAAATATTACTACAAAAACAATAATTATAAGAGTTGCAGGCTTACTTGCTTTTTTGTTCATAAAAATTACCTCCCTTTTTACATATTTTAAGGCTAAATGTTATATTTGTTAAAATATGTATATTTTTGTTTGTATACTTGTATTGTAGTATAAAATAACGATGAAGTAAATGACAATATTAAAATAAAAGTATAGCGTCAATGAATGGCTAAAAAATGAAATTTTAAAGGATTATGTAAACAATTGTGGTGAAAATGACTAAAAATATAAGTATAAAATCAGGAATATATGTGTAATTATTGTCTAGTATTTACTATAAATTGCAAATAAGTAATAGAAATAGATAATTATTACTAATTAAATTTGTAAAAATTAACAATTTATTAGGAAATATTTTGTAAAATTTGAATATTGTAATCAATGTAAAATACTTGTATACTAGATACATAAGTTACGGAGCGAAAATATGTTATAGATTTTATTTTAGGAAAGTGTAGATTTTAGTATGTTGATAAATTAGTTTTCTCGGGGGAGATACAATTTCTGTTGGCCGTTTAAAATTTTTTGGAAATTGCGAAAACTGAAACAAAACATTAATAACACTAATGATTAATGACATAGGGTTGCTGTATTGTTTTGGATTAGAAAAGGACGTGAATTTTATGAAAAATTTTATTTCAGCTATTATTATTACAGGTGTTGGTTTAGTGACTATGGCAACAGGCGTTTACGCTAGCCCAGTAAGCGATGCCCTCAGAAATGGCGTTAACAACAAAGCTACAGAAGTAGATGTTTCATCTTGTGGTTTAACAGTAAATCAAGCAAATACTGAATATACAGATTTTGTTTGTAGTGATGACAAGGCTTGGATGTTACAGAATGTTGCTAAGTATGAAGTTTCTGGAGATAAAGTCGTAAAGGTAATATTAGACTACAAGTATGATAAGTCTGAAATTGCAAATAAGCAGAAAGAAATTGATAGCGTTGTCAATTCTATAGTTTCATCTGCTAAGAGTTGTAAAACAGATTATGATAAGGCTAAGTTTGTTTATGATTATTTAGTAGATAATTTTAAATATGACAATACTCTTTCAAATCAGACAACTTATGATTTATATACAAAGAAATCAGGAACTTGTAAGACATTTGCTCTTGCATATAAAGAAATTTTAACAAAGTTAAATGTTTCTTGTGATGTAGTTGTAAGTAAGGCTATGGCTCACGAATGGAATGTTGTTAAAATGGGAAATGCTTGGTACAATATTGATGTATCAGGTGCTAATATATTATCTGGTAATAGAGATGATTTCTTCTTAAAGTCTGAAATGTTCTACAATATTTTAGGATATAATGGTGGTACTATTATAAACGGTATTACTGTTTCAAAGACAGATAATTATAATGCTTAATATGAAAACTAAAAGCCTCAAGTATTTTCCTTGAGGCTTTTTTGTGTCTATATTATCCCAAAGCAACATCTAAAATCATCATAACTACAAAACCTATGGCAAACATTATTGTACCTATGTCAGAATGGGGTTCGCCAGACATTTCAGGAATAAGTTCTTCAACTACAACATACATCATAGCTCCGGCAGCAAAGCTTAAAAGATAGGGCATAACGGGAACTATTAAAGCCATAGCCAAAATTGTAATAATAGCACCTATAGGTTCAACAATTCCGGAAAGTACACCGTATAAGAAAGACTTTCCTTTGCCCATACCCTCTGATTTTAATGGCAGAGATATAATTGCCCCTTCAGGTATATTTTGTATAGCTATACCAATAGAAAGAGCTAAGGCACCACTTAAAGTAATTTGTGTTTTGCCGGATAATATGCCTGCATATACAATGCCTACTGCCATTCCCTCAGGAATATTGTGAAGTGTGACTGCTAATACAAGCATGGTTGTTTTCTTTAGTTTGCTTTTTAGCCCCTCAGCTGAACTGCTGTTAAAGTGTAAATGAGGTATAATATTATCCAAAACAAGTAAAAATAATATACCAATCATAAAACCTATTGAGGCGGGCAAAAAACTTAACCTACCTAGATTTGATGAATAGTCTATAGATGGAATAATAAGACTCCAAACAGAGGCTGATACCATTATTCCAGACGCAAAACCAGTTAAAGCTCGGCGAAGCCCTAAGTCCATTTCTTTTTTCATAAATAATACAAAAGCTGAACCTAGGGAAGTACCGAGAAAAGGTATAAGAATACCGATAAAAGTATTTATGGTCATAAAAACGCTCCTTTATAGTTAGCATATGCTAACTAATATATATCACATATTTTATTTTATGTCAATAAGGGTGTTATAAATATGTAGTATTTTGTGGATACTTGACTTATAAATTGCTATATAGTATAATCAGAACAGATGTTCGATATATAATTGCAAGGAGGTATAAAGTATGGCTCAAGAAGAAAATCAGTTTAAAATTGTGTCAAAATTTAAGCCTACAGGCGACCAGCCACAGGCTATAGAGCAGTTGACAAATGGATTTCAAAGTGGCGAAAAATTTCAAACATTACTTGGTGTTACTGGTAGTGGTAAGACATTTACTATGGCAAATGTTATACAGAATTTGAATAAGCCAACTCTTGTTATTGCTCACAACAAAACTCTTGCAGCACAGCTTTATAACGAGTTAAAGGAGTTTTTTCCTAACAATGCTGTAGAATATTTTGTGTCATATTACGATTACTATCAGCCAGAGGCTTATGTACCTCAGAGCGATACCTATATTGAAAAAGATTCATCGGTAAATGATGAAATAGATAAACTTAGACATTCGGCTACTTCAGCTCTTTTTGAACGAAAAGATGTTATTATTGTTGCTAGTGTTAGTTGCATATATGGTTTAGGTGCACCTATTGACTATAAGGAAATGACTCTTTCTATAAGACCAGGAATGATAAAAGACAGAGATGAGGTTCTTAAAAGACTTGTAGAAATTCAGTACAACAGAAATGATATAAATTTTACAAGAGGTACTTTCAGAGTTCATGGCGATGTGGTTGAGGTTTATCCAGCTGGCAGTACAGATGTAGCTATAAGAATAGAATTTTTTGGCGATGAAATAGACCGAATTTCAGAAATAGATGTACTTACGGGAGAGGTGTTGGGTACAAGAAACCATATTTCAATATTCCCAGCATCTCATTATGTTACTAATTCTGAAAATTTGCGACGAGCATTAAGGGATATTTCAGCAGAGCTTGATGAAAGGGTAAAGGAATTAAATAGTGAGGACAAGCTTTTAGAGGCTCAAAGGCTTTCACAAAGAACAAACTATGATATGGAAATGATGATGGAAATGGGTTTCTGTTCTGGTATTGAAAATTATTCAAGACATTTGGATAATAGACCAAAGGGCAGTATGCCTAATACACTTATTGATTATTTCCCTAAAGATTTTCTTATTATAGTAGATGAAAGTCATGTTACAATTCCTCAGATAGGTGCTATGTATAATGGCGACCGTTCGAGAAAAACTACACTTGTGGACTATGGTTTTAGACTTCCTTCTGCTCTTGATAACAGACCTTTGAAATTTAGTGAATTTGAAGGCAAAATTAATCAGTTGCTTTTTGTTTCAGCTACTCCGGGAAAGTATGAGGCAGAACATAGTCAGGCTGTTGTAGAACAGATTATAAGACCAACAGGGCTTCTTGACCCTACTATTGATGTTAGACCAATAACAGGACAGATTGATGACCTTATAACTGAAATAAATACCACAGTAAGGAAAAAGCAAAAGGTTCTTGTTACTACTCTTACTAAAAAAATGGCAGAGGATTTGACGAAATATCTTCAAGAGGCGGGAATCAGAGTAAGATATTTACATTCTGATATTGATACTCTTGAAAGATTGGAAATAATAAGAGATTTGCGTCTTAATGTTTTTGATGTTCTTGTAGGTATAAATCTTCTTAGAGAGGGTTTGGATATTCCGGAGGTAAGTCTTGTTGCTATTTTAGATGCTGATAAAGAGGGATTTTTAAGAAGTGAAACTTCCCTTATACAGACTGTAGGTAGAGCAGCCAGAAACTCTGAGGGTAGAGTAATAATGTACGCAGATACTATTACAGACTCTATGAGAAATGCTATTACTGAAACAAATAGACGCCGATTTATACAGGAAGAATATAACATTGAACATGGAATAACACCTAAGACTATTACAAAAAAAGTTCATGAAATAATAAAGGCTACAGAGCCTGTAGCTCATAAGAAAACTAAACTGGAAAGAGCACCAGAGTCAATGACTAGAGATGAACTTTTACAGGAAATTCAAAAGATTGAAAGAAAAATGAGAAAAGCAGCAGATAATCTTGATTTTGAAACAGCGGCACAGTTAAGAGATAAAATGATAGAGTATAAAAAGCTGTCTTTAATGTAAAATAGGTGAATTTATGGAAAATAAAGAAATTATTATAAAAGGTGCAAGAGAAAATAATTTAAAAAATGTTGATTTAACTATACCCAGAGATAAATTAGTTGTGTTTACAGGTGTAAGTGGTAGCGGCAAGTCGTCTTTAGCCTTTGACACTATTTATGCAGAGGGTCAGAGGAGATATGTGGAAAGTCTTTCTTCTTATGCCAGAATGTTTTTAGGTCAAATGGAAAAGCCTGATGTAGACAGTATAGAGGGGCTTTCTCCTGCTATTTCTATAGACCAAAAAACTACAAACAACAATCCTCGTTCTACAGTAGGTACAGTTACTGAAATTTATGACTATATGCGTCTTTTGTTTGCTAGAATTGGTGTGCCACATTGTCCAAAATGTGGAAAAGAAATTCAAAAACAGACAGTTGACCAAATTGTAGATAAAATTATGGAAATGGAAACAGGAACAAAAATTCAGATTTTAGCTCCTGTTGTTAGAAATAGAAAAGGCGAACATGTCAAAATATTTGAAGACGCCAAAAGAAGTGGCTATGTTAGAGTAAGAGTTGACGGGAATATTTATGACATAAGTGAAAAAATAGAGCTTGATAAAAATAAAAAGCATAATATTGAAATAGTTGTAGATAGAATTGTTATAAAAGAGGGTGCAAACAAGCGTATAAGTGAGGCTGTTGATACTGTTTCAGCTTTAACTGGTGGCATTATTATTGTTGATGTTGTAGGTAAAGAGGAAATAGTTTTTAGCCAGAATTTCGCTTGCCCAGATTGTGGTATAAGTATAGGAGAAATAGAACCACCTAACTTTTCTTTTAATAATCCTAATGGTGCTTGCCCAGATTGCACAGGCTTAGGTGTAAAAATGGTGGTTGACCCAGATATAATTGTGCCTAATAAGGATTTATCTATTGGAAAAGGTGCAATTTGTGCTATGGGTTGGAACAATATATCTGACCCTAGTTCAGGATATTATTCTGTAGTTACAGAATTGGGCAAAAAGTATGGCTTTGATATGAATACACCTTTTAAAGATATTCCGGAAGAGGGAAAGAAAGCTATTCTCTACGGTTGTAGCGAGCCTATACAGGTAGCTTATATGTCTGGTGGAAAAGCCAGAGTATATGAGTTTAATTTTGATGGTGTTATTCCTACTATAGAGAGAAGATATAAAGAAACTACTTCCGATTCAGCAAAGGAAGAATATATGGACTATATGACTTCTGTTCCTTGTCCTACTTGTCATGGTCAAAGATTAAAGCCGGAAGTCCTTGCTGTTACATTAGGTGGAAAAAATATATCACAGGTAACAGAAATGTCTATAAAGGATATTCAAAAGTTCTTTGATAATCTTGAATTAAATGAAAAACAGCGTGCTATTGGAGATTTAATATTAAAGGAAATAAAGGCAAGAATAGGCTTTTTAGTTGATGTAGGTCTTGATTATCTTTCTTTAAGTCGTACTGCTGGTACACTTTCAGGTGGCGAGGCACAGAGAATAAGACTTGCTACACAGATTGGTAGTGGACTTGTAGGTGTGCTTTATATATTAGATGAACCTAGTATTGGACTTCATCAGAGAGATAATGATAAGTTGTTAGGCACATTAAAGCACTTGAGAGATATAGGTAATTCCCTTATTGTAGTTGAACACGATGAAGATACAATGAGAGAAAGTGACTTTATTGTAGATGTAGGACCATATGCTGGAGAAAAAGGCGGAAATATTGTATTTGCCGGAACATATGAGGATATTTTAAAGGATAAAAATTCCTTAACTGGTGCTTTTTTAAGTGGCAGAGAAAAAATAGAAGTACCACAGATTAGAAAAACCGGAAATGGTCAAAAGCTGGTTATAAAAGGTGCAGAGGAAAATAATCTTAAAAAGGCAAATGTTGAAATACCTTTAGGAGTGTTTACATGTGTTACTGGTGTAAGTGGTAGTGGAAAATCATCACTTGTAAATGAAATATTGTACAAAACTCTTGCAAGAGATTTAAATAGAGCAAAATTACGCCCAGGAAAATATAAGGAAATAAAAGGCGAAGAATTTTTAGATAAAATTATAAATATTGACCAAAGCCCAATTGGTAGAACACCTCGTTCTAATCCTGCAACTTATACCGGTCTTTTTGATATTATCAGAGATTTGTATGCTCAATCTCCGGAGGCAAATGTAAGAGGTTTCAAAAAAGGCAGATTTAGTTTTAATACTAAAGGTGGTCGATGTGAGGCTTGTAGTGGCGATGGTATTTTAAAAATTGAAATGCACTTTCTTCCTGATGTATATGTACCTTGTGAAGTTTGCCATGGTAAGCGATATAATAGAGAAACTCTTGAAGTTAAATTTAAGGGCAAGTCTATAGCCGATGTTTTAGATATGACAGTTGATGAGGCCTATGAATTTTTCATCAATATAGAGAGATTAAAAGTAAAACTTCAGACACTTAAAGATGTAGGTCTTGGCTATATTAAACTTGGACAAAGTTCAACAACTCTATCAGGTGGCGAAGCACAGAGAGTAAAACTGGCAACAGAGCTTAGTAAAAGAAGTACAGGAAAAACAATATATGTACTTGATGAACCAACAACAGGGCTTCATTCTTACGATGTCAGAAAATTAATTGATATTATCCAGAGATTGACAGAGGGTGGCAATACAGTCGTTGTTATTGAACATAACCTTGATGTTATAAAATGTGCTGACTATATTATTGATTTAGGTCCGGAAGGTGGCGACGGAGGTGGCACAATAGTTGCTACAGGTACACCGGAGGAAGTTGTAAAGGTTGAAAAATCATATACAGGAAAATATTTAAAAAATATGCTTTAATTTTAAACGGGAATGTGTAAAATCATTTCCGTTTTTATGTTTTAAATTGACTTGTATACATAAAAATGTTAGAATTGAAATTGTAAACAATAAATGAATATAGGGTTTATAGAATATTAATAAATATCAAAAAAATTCAGTTTTCACTTTTTCTCTTGACAAAATGTTTATGTAATGTTATTATATTCCTATAATTCCTATATGAAATACGAAATGGTGGTATAAATGTCAGCTTTAATTGAAATTAAAAATTTAACAAAAAGTTTTACAAGCTCACAAAATACTGTTACGGTTCTTAAAAATGTTAATCTTTCTATTAACAGTGGGGAGATTTATGGCATTATAGGTTTAAGTGGTGCAGGAAAATCAACTCTCATACGATGTATGAATTTTCTTGAAGTTCCAACTGGTGGACAAGTTATTTTTGACGGCAATGATTTAGGTCAGATGACTGAAAGGGAATTGAGAAAAGCAAGACAGTCTATGGGTATGATTTTTCAGCAATTCCAGCTTTTAGCTCAGAGAAATGTTCTTCAGAATGTATGTTTTCCTTTGGAATTACAGGGAATGGATAAAAAGAAAAGAGAAGAAAAGGCAAGAGAGCTTTTGAAGATTGTTGACCTTGCCGATAAGGAAAAGGCTTATCCGTCTCAGCTTTCCGGTGGACAAAAACAGAGAGTGGCTATTGCAAGAGCTTTGGCAACTGAACCAAAGGTTATATTGTGTGATGAAGCTACATCAGCTCTTGACCCTAACACAACAAAGTCTATACTTGCACTTTTAAAGGACTTAAACAGAAAAATGGGCATTACTGTAGTTGTAATTACCCACGAAATGGACGTTATTTCTTCTATATGCGATAATGTTGCTATTATTGATAAGGGTGACATAGTTGAAAGAGGTCCTGTAAAGGAAATATTCGAAAGTCCAAAATCTCACATAGGTAAACAGCTTATTATGGGAGATGCCATAAAGGAAACTGATTTTTCCGGTGGCAGATATTTCAGAATTACTTTTGACGGCAGAGAAGCAGGAGAACCTGTTATATCAAATCTTGTGCTGAGAACAAAAGTACCTGTAAATATTATGTATGCTCAGACTAAGGCTATTGGCAACAAGGCTGTTGGTGAAATGGTAATTCAGTTTTCTGAAAATGAAGAAAATGTTGATTCAGCTTTAAACTATTTGAAAACAGTTAATATTCCATTTGAGGAGGTGACTGAAAATGATTTTTGACCCACAGACCTCATCTATGATTATTAAAGGTATTGGAGAAACATTGTATATGGTTCTCTTGTCATCAGCCATTGCTTATATCATAGGTTTACCTCTCGGAATTATATTGGTGGTTACCAGAAAAGACGGTATTCACCCTATGGCTGGAGTTGAAAAGGTTTTAGGCTTTATTATCAATATTTTTAGGTCAATACCTTTCATCATATTACTTATTATGGTAAGACCTGTAACGGAATTAATTGTAAGAACTACATTAGGTCCAAATGCAGTTGTTGTACCTTTGGTAATAGCTGCAGCACCTTATATTGCAAGAGTTGTTGAAGGCTCTCTTTTAGAGGTTGATTATGGTGTAATTGAGGCAGCAAAATCAATGGGAGCATCAACTTGGCAGATAATTTGCAAGGTACTTGTGCCTGAAGCAAAGCCTGCTTTATATATTGGTGGTGCATTGTCAGTAACAACTATACTTGCATATTCAGCTATGGCTGGTTTTGTAGGTGGTGGCGGTCTTGGTGATATTGCTATTCGTTACGGATACTATAGATACCAGACAGATGTTATGCTTTTGACAGTTGCTATTCTTGTAATCATAGTACAGATTATACAAGAGGTTGGTAACAAAGTTTCAAAGAAAACAGATAAAAGAATAAGATAAAAAATGGAGGAATAAAAAATGAAAAGATTTTTAGCAGTTACTTTAAGTTTATTAATTACAGCAGCTTTTATTACAGGCTGTGGTTCAACAGGCAATAGTGCAGACGCAAATTCAGAAGACAAGGTTATTACAGTTGGTGCAAGTCCTTCTCCACACGCAGAAATTCTTGCAGTAGCTAAAGATGTATTAGCAGAACAGGGCTATACATTAGATGTTAAGGAATATTCAGACTATATTCAGCCAAATGTAGCTTTATCTGCTGGAGATTTAGATGCTAACTACTTCCAGCATAAGCCATATCTTGATGATTATAACAAGAATAACAGTACAGACCTTGTTTCAGCAGCAGCTATTCACTATGAACCATTTGGTCTTTATTCAACAACTATTAAGTCGTTAGACGAATTAAAAGATGGCGATAAGATTGCAGTACCTAATGATGCTACAAATGAAGCAAGAGCATTACTTCTTTTACAGGATAATGGAGTAATTAAGCTTAAAAAAGATGCAAGTTTATCAGCTACAAAGAATGATATTGTTGAAAATCCAAAGAACCTTGATATTACAGAAATTGAAGCTGCTCAGTTACCTCGTTCTATTAACAATGTAGCCATTGCTGCAATTAATGGTAACTATGCTGTAGAAGCTGGTTTAAAGGTAAGCGATGCTATTGCTGTAGAAGCAAAGGACTCACTTGCAGCTGAAACATATGCAAATATTGTTGCTGTAAGACCAGATAACAAGGATAGCGAAAAGATTAAGGCTCTTGTTTCTGCATTACAGAGTGATAAGGTAAAATCTTTTATTGATGAAAAGTATCAGGGTGCTGTTGTAGCAGTATTCTAATAAACTGTATAAATTTAGCCACAGAGTTATTTACTCTGTGGCTTTTTCTATAATAAAAAACTCCAGTTTTTCTTCACTGGAGTTAAAATATATATAAGAAAAGCTCTTAGACAAAGTTTAGAAAGGTAAGGGGCTTCGTCCAAGAGCAAGGGGCATGATTGTTTTTCAACAATCAAGTATATTATATGACATTTTTCTATATTTGTAAATAGTAAAAGTGTAGAAAAATGAAAAACTTTTTTGTATAAAATCCCTAAAATTGGACAATTAAAATGTCTTTTAAAGTAGAATACAGATAATTCCTCCATGACCGGTATTGAGAATTTTCTCAATAGTGTCTTGTATTTTACTTTGCGTATCTTCGTTTAATCGCAATATTTTTGTGTTTAAATCATCATTTATGAGGTCGCTAAGACTTCTACCGAATATTTCGTATTCCAGCACACTTTCTGTGGAATTGTTATATTTTGTAGTAAGATAATTTACCAGTTCTTTGGATTGCTCCTCAGTTCCAACTACAGTTGCCACATTTGCATTAATATTGCTTTTAATCATATGTATTGCCGGAGCTTTTGCAGAAATACTTAAACCATATCTGTTTCCTTGTTTAATACAAGTAGGTTTTTCAATAGTCATATCTTCAGGAGAAGGGCTGACTATGCCATAACCTTTGCGTTTTACCTCATCAATAGCAAATTTCATTTTGTCATATTCTTTTTTAGCTTGTGCTAAAAGTTTTATAGTGGATATAAGCTCATATTCTCCGTCAATTTTCATACCTGTTGTTTCAGAAAGCACATTGTAAAACAGATTATCATTTAGACTTAATTCAATATTTGCCGAACCTGTGCCTAAATCTATAGCCTCGGAATAGCTTTTCTTAATATTTTCATTTTGTGCAAAAACGGAAAGGGCATCTTTTATACTTGTAAAGCCTGAAATGTTTTTTGCAAATTCCTTTATTGTGGATATAAGATTTTCTTTTAACCAATGATTTGAGGCAAGGGTTTCTATCCACTTTGGAGTATGTATATTAATCTGTATAATAGGAAATTGATATAAAACAGTTTCCAATATAGAGTTAATGTCATCCATAGTCATATTTTTGCAATCAACTGGCAATACTGGTGCAGAGTATTTTTTACTCATTTCATTTGCCATATTTAATGTTTTTTGGTTTTCTGGGTCTTTAGTGTTTAAAATTATAACAAAAGGTTTACCTGTGCCTTTTAATTCTTCGGCAATAGTATTTTCAGCCGAAATGTAATTTTCTCTAGGTAAATCAGTAATCGTACCGTCATTTGTAACCATAAGACAGAGTGTAGAATGGTCTTTTATAACTTTTTTTGTTCCCATTTCTGCTGCTTTGGTAAAAGGCATTTTTTCATCAGACCATGGAGTAGATACCATTCTTGGACCATTTTCCAACTGATGTCCCGTAGCACCGTCTACTATGTAACCAACACAGTCTATTAAACGAACATTTAGCTTTACATCGTTTATATTTATTTCAACAGCTTCATTTGGTACAAATTTAGGCTCTGTTGTCATAATAGCTGTGCCGTCAGCAGATTGAGGAAGTTCATCAACGGTTCTTTCTTTTATGTACTGGTTTTCAATATTAGGAATTACTAACATTTCCATAAATTTTTTTATAAATGTTGATTTACCTGTTCTTACAGGGCCTACAATGCCAATGTATATATCTCCACCTGTTCTTGTTCCTATATCTTTGTATATATCAAATGCTTCCATTTAGTCAAGCCTCCTTTTGCTTTGTAAATATTATTCAAAATAAAATGAAAATAGTACAAAATTTTGTTAGATATTCATTGACAAAATAGTAAAATACAGTTAAAATTATAGAGAAGTATTTATAGCTTACATTTACATAATAGGAGGTAACAACACTATGAAATCAATTAACATTAAGTTAGACACAATTGATAAGGTAAAGGAATTTGTTAATAAAATTAACACTTTTGATGGCGATTTTGATTTAGTTTCAGCAAGATATGTAATAGATGCTAAGTCTATTATGGGTATTTTCTCTCTTGATATCAGCGCTCCATTACGCCTTGATATTCACGATGATGCTGAATATGAAGCTGTAAAGTCTTCTATGGCTGATTTTGAAATCTAATATCTAGTGATAAATTTTCGCCTGCTTTTTAGCAGGCGTTTTTTTGTGTATAAAAATAGCCCTCAGTATTGAGGGCTATTGCTATTTACTTTTGAATATAGCTTTTTGCTACAGTTTTTACTTTTACACCACTTGGATAAAGAGTTCTGTTGCTGGCTACATTTTTGTTATAGCAAGTTACATTTTTAAGACCAGAACCTTCGAAAGATGTGCCATCTAATTCTGTAAGTGTGTAAGGGAAAGAAACAGAAGTAAGGGCAGTAGTGTTTGCAAATGCTCTAGGCTTAATATACTTTATGCCAGCATTAAATATTACATTGTAAAGTTTAGTACAATCTTCGAAAGCTGATTCGCCTATTGTTTCTACATTGGCTGGAATAGTAATGTTAAGAAGTGAAGAACAGCCCTTTAAAGCATTTTTGTCTATAGTCTTAACTCCTGTGTTCAAGCCTATTGTCTTTAATGCTGAACAACCATTAAAGCAGTTTTCAGGAACTTCTGTTAATGTCTTTGGCATTGTTATTGTAGTAAGTGCAGACTGTTCAAAGGCATTAGAACCAATAGAACTAATATTGTCAGTAAGCACTAAAGAAGTAATAGGGCAGTAAGCAAAAGCACTTTCTCCTATAGTTGTAATTTTTTGAGAAAGAGTAATCTTTTTAAGACCTGAATAGGCAAAGGCTTTTTTACCTATTGTTTTAGGTTCTGTTTTCATAGAAACTTCTTTAAGATTGCCACAGTTGAAAAATGCGTAATCATCTATACCTAATACAAGAACTTTATCAATGTAAAGAGGAATATCAACTTTTGTTACAGTAGTATCAGCACCAGTAATTAAACCAGTTGCTTTATTAAAGTAGATATTTCCACCTTCAACTTCGTAGCTTACATCTTTATCAGTTCTTTTTGTGTTGTCAGTAAGTTCTTTTGCAAGAAGTTCAGGTACATCTTCGCTTTTTAAATATGCTGCAATAACATCACATTGTATATTTGTGTCATCAGTTTTTGTATAAGACTTTACAATATTTCCGTCTTGTTTTGGATTAATAACAGCACCGTAAGAAAGTGAACATAATGCCATTGTTAATGCCATAGATAAAGTAATAAATTTTTTCATATATAAGTACCTCCTCAAATTTCTTTTATAATATTTATATTTTCTTGTGAAATGTTTTCTGCATTTTCAATTTCAATATTGCCATTAGTTTGTATTGAAATATTTTTTAAATATATATGGTGTATAGGCATAGCTTTAAGTCCGGAAATAGAAATAGGTGTTTTAGCACCATTACAAACAATATTTTCCATAAATATATTTTTAAATTCTGGTATTTCTTCAGGAGAAATTTCTTGTCCGGCTTTTGTATCCATATCATAGCCCATATTAAAGGCAATGGCCTCATTTTTGATGTTAAGCATATTTATGTTTTTGCAATATATGTTTTCGACAATGCCACCACGCCCTAGACAGCTTTTAAATCTCAAACCTATATCAGTACCTATAAAAGTACAATCTTCTACGAAAATATTTTTAAGTCCGCCACTCATCTCACTACCGGCAACAAATCCGCCATGACCATGGTAGACAGTACAGTTTTTTATAAGTACATTTTCAGTTGAAACACCCAGCTTTCTACCATCTTCGTTTTTGCCGGACTTCATACATATAGCATCATCTCCTACATCAAATGTAGAATTTAAAATATGTGCATTTTTGCAACAGTCCAAATCAAGACCATCGCCATTTTGTGCATACCAAGGATTTTGTATATGTACATTTTGAATGGTAATGTTTTCGCATAACCAAGGGTGAACACACCAAGCAGGAGAATTTCTGAATGTTACACCGTCTAAAAGTACATTCTTACATCTTGTTAGGTTAAAGAGTGCAGGACGAAGAAAAGAATGGTATTTTTCGCAAGTTTCTTTATCTTTATAGAGAAGATAATTGTCTAAAAAGGCTTTGTTTGCCTCTTTGTTTGTTTCAGATGGCCACAATATTTCTTCTTTTCCACTATTATCAATAGCACCACCTTGACTTACAAGTTTAGCCCAAACTTTTTCAGTCATTTTAAAATGCTTTATAGGACGCCAGTTATCGCCATTTCCGTCAATTACACCGTAGCCTGTAATAGCAACATTTTCTAAGTCTTTGCCATAAATAGGTGATTTACAGCGATACATAAAATATCCTTCAAAATTTGTGTTTATGAGAGGATAATCTTTTGGATTATTGGAAAAATGTAAAATAGCACCTCTTTCCAAGTGTAAATCCACATTACTTTTTAATTCAATAGGACCAGTAAACCATAATCCTTTAGGGATAATTACTTTTCCACCACCGTTGGAAGAACAATGATTAATAGTATCTTCAATGGCTTTTGAATTATTTGTATATCCGTCATTTACTGCACCAAAGTCAGTAATGAAATATTTGTTATTTTTAAATATAGGTAATATTACTTTAAAGTCAGTTTTCTCCATTAAAACCTCCGTAAAATATTTTTATGTACATTTAAAATTTACCCTTTAAATGTATTTTACAATAATAGTACCTATATATCCAGTCTTTTTTTTATTTTGTCTGTTCAATTTTGAAAAAATATGTTATACTTTATACTTAGTATTAGTATTCAGAAAAGGAAAGAGTGATTATATGCCTATAAAGGTTAAGGATAATTTACCTGCAAAGGGGATACTGAGAGGGGAAAGTATTTTCGTAATGGGTGAGGATAGAGCATTCCACCAAGATATTCGTCCTCTTAAAATTCTTGTTGTAAATTTGATGCCTAATAAACAGCAGACAGAGGTTCAGATTTTAAGACTTTTAAGTAATACACCATTACAGTTACAGGTAACATTTATAAGAATGGAAAGTCATATTTCAAAGCACACAAGTGAGGCTTATCTTGATGAGTTTTACAGCGTCTTTGATGATATAAGGGATACCCGTTTTGACGGTATGATTATTACAGGTGCACCAGTTGAGCAAATGCCATATGAAGAAGTAAATTACTGGAGCGAATTGTGTGAAATTATGGAATGGAGTAAAACAAATGTTACATCTACTTTCCATATTTGCTGGGGTGCACAGGCTGGTTTATACTATCATTATGGTATACCAAAGTATCAGCTTGATAAAAAAATGTTTGGTGTGTTTGAACATACAAAGGTTTACAACCACTATGACTTGTTAAGAGGTTTTGATGATGTATTCTATGTACCTCATTCAAGACATACAGAGGTAAGAGCGGAAGACATTGAAAAAAATCCGGAATTACAGATTATTTCTTCATCTAAGGAAGCTGGAGTTTGCATAGTTTATGCAAAGGAAGGTAGACAAATATTTGTAATGGGACATTTTGAATATGACTCAGATACTCTCAAGAACGAGTATTTTAGAGATTGTGAAAAGGGCTTAAATCCTGAAATTCCTAAAAACTATTTTAAGGATAATGACCCAACTAAAGAGCCTATTTCTCTTTGGAAAGCACATAGTAGCTTGCTTTATACAAATTGGATAAATTATCTTGTATATCAGCTTACACCATTTGAGTGGTAAAAGATTGTTATAAAAAATACCTTTCACAAAGGCTAAAGTTCCTATGTGAAAGGTATTTTTTATGAAAGTCCTAAAAATCCTAAATATTCTTTTGAAAATATATGAGTTATCATTTCTATAGGTTGCATTGGGTCTTGTGACTCTCCCTCTATCCAATTGGAAAGTATGCAAAAGAATGTATTGAAATATATATTGCATATTACATCTATATCAAAAGGCGTTCCCTCTAAGTTTTTTGCAACCTCTTTTTTAGAAATTACAATTTGTGATAACTGTTCCATAAGTTTTTGCTGAAAAGTTCCGTCAGAATTTTCTGAAAGCAGGGCAGATAACATATCTTTATTTTGTTTCCAGTTTAATAAAGTTTGATATATAAATTCTTTTTTCTTCTTTTCGGTTTCAACAGTACCAATTTCGTTTAGAACATTTGCTGGAGAAAGTACTCTTAGAGCATCTTCTATAACATCGGCATAAAGTTCGTCTTTAGTTTCATAATGTGCATAAAATGTTTTTCTGTTTATAAGGGCAGTTTCAGAAATTGCACTTATTGTTATATTGTGATATTTATTTTCCTTTAAAAGATTTAAAAAGGCTGTTTTGATTGCTTTTTTTGTTTTTATAATTCTCAAATCAGTTTTTCTTTCCATAACTGCCTCCCTTACTGTACTTTGAACAATTTTAACATAAAAAATAGAATGTTACAACAAATATTAAGTTTAAAAAAGGTTAATATGTGCAAAAGATTAAAAGTAATATTTCACAAAAATGTGGATTAAAGAAAAAATTTACAAAAATAAGTTCCATATAGTGGATAAATGTGATATAATTACACAGAAAAATTATATAGAAAGGGAGAGCTATATGAAAAAAATATTTAGCTTATTTTTAAGTATTGCTATGCTTGCTACTTTAGGCATTGTTCCTGTAACTGCAAATGCAGATGTAGCTACAGCATCAGCAACAGAAGCTTTTTCTGTACAGGGTTGCTATGGCTGGAATGAATATGCCTATGCCAAGTTTACTGGTAGTGTTTCAGAAGTTTCTTACAAGAAAACTACTGAAAATAACTACACTAAGGTAGATAGCGAACTTATCAGAAATTCAGAAGGTAGAGTTGATATTCCTGGCCTTGCAAAAAATACGGAATATACTATTAAGTTTGTTGGTACAGACGGTACAACAGTGTACTATAATGTAACTACAAAGGCAAACGACCGTTCAGGTTACGCATTCTTTAACCATAGTGGTATTGGTGCATACAACGAAGACGGTACACTTAAGTCAAATGCTGATGTAATTTATGTTACAAATGAAACAAAGAATACTGTTACATATAATGGTATTACAGGTATTGGTAATATCTTAAAAAATGCTAGCAGAATTTCAAAGCCACTTGCAGTAAGAATTATTGGTACTATTGATACCCAGACTAGAGATGCTGATGGTACAAAGACTACAGATATTAACAATGGTGTAGTTGCTATTGATGGTCTTATTGATAAGGTTATTTCAAATGGCAAAGATTCATACTTTAATATGCTTGATGTAGCTGGTTCTAAGGGTGGACTTACTGTTGAAGGTATTGGCGATGATGCTAATATCTTAAAGTGGGGTTTCACTTTCAAGAGTAATTGTCAGGATGTTGAAGTAAGAAACCTTACTTTCTCAAAGTATCCTGAAGATGCCTGTGCTGCAGAAGATTCAAAGTATTTCTGGCTTCACAACTGTGTATTTAACATAGGCGAAAACAAGTATGACGTTACAGAAGAACAGGATAAGGGTGAAGGTGATGGTGCTACAGATATGAATGGTAACTCTAATGTAACTATTGCTTACTGTAGATATAACCAGACACATAAGACAAGCCTTAATGGTGGTTCTGACTCAGTAAAGAGTTATAACTATACATACCACCACAACTTCTTCAATGGTTGTAAGTCAAGACTTCCACTTACAAGACAGGTAAATCTTCATATGTACAACAACTATTACCTTAACTGTGGTACTTGTATTGATGCAAGAGCAAGTGCTTTAGTATTAAGTGAAAATCAGTATTTTGAAGGTTCTTCAAACTGTTATAAGGTAACAGCAAGTAGTTCAGAAGGTAACCCAGCTATAAAGGCTGTTGGCGATATACTTACTTCTTCTAAGTACACTAAGAGAGATAACATTATGAATGATGCATCAAGAGATGCAGCTCTTACAACAACTGGTAATAAGAATGCAAACCCAAGTTTTGATACAAACTCAAGTGTGTTCTATTACAGCAATGGTGCAAGTAATGTAGAAAAAATGAATACAGCTGAACAGGCAAAGGCTGAATGTTCTACTTATGCTGGTGTTCTTGAAGATACAAAGGCTGATGCAGGTTCTATAAATACAAACCCTGATGTAACAGTTTCTACAGTATCTACAGAAACTACAACAGAAATCACTACTGAAGCACCAACAGAAACAACTACAGTAGATGACGGTTTAAAGCACCTTGATGTTTCTTCATCAAAGACTTTTGAACCAGCTGATGTTACTCCAGATGGTACAGTAGATGTACTCTACTTTGCTGATACAGACGAATATCTCTTACAGGATAATGCAACAAATGCTTCAAGTGCATGGAACAATACATTTGAACCACAAAAGAGTGGCAAGCTTGTTATTACAGGTAAGCTTACAGCTGGTGGTAAAGCAGGTAGTAAATGGGCATTCTGTCGTGTAAAGGGTATTAATGCAGCAGGCGAAGCAAACGAAATTGCTGCTTTCACAACTGATGCAAATAAGAACCTTGCTTTAAGAGGTATCAACAAGGAATATGTTTCATCAACAACTGCTCTTGAATTAGATAAGACTTATAACTATAAGTTTGAATTTGATATTGATAACAAGACAGTTACACTTACTATTGATGATATGGCTCCATTAACAGCAGCTATTGATGTATCTGAAATTAGTAGCGTTTACTTTGTAACAGCTACTTCTGATACAGAAAGAACACTTACAGTAACTAAGCCTGTTGTTGGTGTAGTTTCTGAAGGCGAAACTTATGTTTATGGCGATGCTAATAACGATACAACAGTTACAGCTGCCGATGCTGCTATGATTATGCAGAAAGTATTAACAGACACTCCTACTACTCTTGAAACAGTTACAGATAAGTATATGACTTATATTGATGTTGATAAGAGCGGAGTTCTTACAGCTGCTGATGCAACTTATGTATTACAGAAGAGTCTTGATTCAACATTCAAGATGCCTTGTGAAAAATAATTATATTGATTTTTTTGGGAACGCTTTTGCGTTCCCTTTTTTTACATAAATATTGAATATGAAGATTAAATTTAGCGAAAACTAATTGTTTTTTAATCGAATTTTAATATATTTAAGATTTATTACACACTTTTGTTATAAAATGTGTAATAAGTCACTTTAACGGAAATATTGCCCATTGATAAATTTATAATAAAAATATAAAATACTGTTATAAGGCAAATTGCTGTTAATAAATGGCAATAAAATGTTTTAAGGAGGAATATATATGAAGCGAAATGTAGCGATAGTGACTGCATCTTTACTTTGTGTTTCCCTATTGTCAGGTTGTGGAACTAAAAAAGACGAAGATGTCAAAGTTACACCTAAGATTGTAAAAGCTCAATCAGTTCAGGAACAGTCATTGGTAGATGGCTTAACATATATTGGAGTTGTAAAGGCTAAGGATACCAAAAATTATTCATTTTTGATGAGTGGTAAGATTGCTACAATAAATGTAGAAAAAGGTCAGAAGTTCAAAAAGGGCGATGTTTTGGCTACTATGGACACTAAGACTTTGCAATATACAGCAGATATAAGTGGCAATACTTCTGAAACTGCAAAGGCTACCCTTGAAAAGACTATTAGCACTTATGATACAAACATACAGGCTGCAAAAACAAGTATTGAAACACTTAATACTTCTATTGCAGCAGCAGAGCAGGGTATTGAGGCTGGTCAAAAATCTATTGATGCAAACCAAGTTGCTCTTGATGCAGCTGAAAATGCTTTAAACAGACTTAAACAAAAATTAAGTGATGCAAAGGCATTAAATAATGCTGGTGGTGTTTCAGATAGTGATGTAAAGGATTTGGAAACAAACCTTGTTTCTAAACAGGCAGAATATGATACTAAGGTAGCTGAACTTAATAGTGCAAAGGCTGAATTACAGTCTAAAAAGGCAGAGGTTAGCTCACTTTATGATAAGAAAAAGACAGCTCAAGATACACTTAATAACCTCTATGTAAGTAAGGATAAAGATGTTAAGGCTGCACAGGCTGCTGTAAATTCTGCTAACACAAGTGGAGATATTATTCAGAAGAATATTAACGACTCTACAATAACAGCTGATGCTGACGGATATGTTATGGAACTTCCTTACAAAGAGGGTGAAGTAATAGCTGCCGGTTATCCAGTTGTTGTAGCAAAGAGTACAGATATGGTGGTATCAGTAGGGGTATCTGATGAGGATATTTCTAAAATTAAGTTAGGCGGAAAGGCTATAATTAAAGACGGCGTAACAGGCACAATATCTACTATAGCACAGTACCCTAATGAGGATACAAGAACTTATGCTGTAGATATATCTGTTCCTGCTGATAAATTTACTATTGGCGAAACTGTTAATGTAAAGATTGTAACAGGTAATGCTACAGGCTGTTATGTTCCTATTAATGCTGTATTTAATATGGATGGTGTTGACTATGTTTATGCAATAAATTCAGAAAACAAGGTTTATAAAAAACAGGTTGTAAGAGGAAGTATTGACGGCGACAAGGTAGAAGTAAAAATTGATGACCCAACTGCCACTATTATTACTGACGGCGTAAGAAGCCTGAGAGAAAATGATACAGTAAAGGTAGAGGGGGAATAATATATGGGTAAAAAGAATTTCGTAGCAGGTATTCTGGATAGAAAACCTATGATTATTCTCATAATGATACTTGTACTTATAGGTGGTTTGGTATCTTATGTTATGATTCCTAAACAGCATTTCCCAAAGGTTATAGTACCAGTTGCTGCAGTTTCTGTTGTATATCCTGGTGCGTCAGCTGAGGAATTGGAAGAATTAGTTGCAAAACCTGTTGAGCAAAAATGTATGGAGCTTAACGGATATGACAACTGTACTACAAATATTTCGGAAAATGTAAGTACAACAAGTGTTGTTCTTAATATGAATTTGTCACAAGACGAAGTAGACGATGCTTGGGACGATTTAAGACTTAAAATGAATGCTCTCCAGTCTGAATTGCCATCAGGAGTTAGCTACATTAGAGTTGATGACGATATAATGGATGTAGCTGGTGTTTTAGTTGCTGTTTCTGGGGACAATATTTCAAATGATGAATTAAATCAGAGAACAAATGTGCTTGCTGATGATTTAAGAGATATTGACGGTGTATCAAAGGTTTCAATTTCTGGTAATGTTGCATCAGAAATTAAGATTGTTGTTGATAGTAGCAAGTTAAATAATCAGTCTGTTTCAATGGCTGAAATTGCAACTCTCATTGGTGCACAGAATAAAGTTGTTCCTACAGGCTCAATAAAAGTAGACGATAATAAAATTAGTGTAGACGCAACTGACAGATTTAAAACAGTTGATGACATTGGTAACTTGGTAATTGGTGCATCAGATAGTGGCGTTATTACTAGATTAAAAGATATTGCTACTATTACAACTGATGTTCCGGAAGATGATGCTTATTACCTTTATAATAAGCAAAAAAGTGATGTAATAGCTGTATACTTTGATGATAGTGTAAACGCTGTTTCATTAGCCGATGTACTTACAAAGACAATAGATAATTATAGTAAAACATTACCAGAGGGTATAACAGCAAATACTGTATATTTCCAGCCTACAGATGTAGATAGTTCAGTAAACGGCTTTATAGTTAATCTTATTGAGTCTATTGTACTTGTAATATTAGTTATTATGGTAGGTATGAATTTAAGAAATGCCTTTGTAATTTCTTTTGCTATGCCTCTTGCTATATTGGGTAATTTTATAGTTATGAAGTTGTTTGGCTTAGATATTCACTTCGTATCTTTAGCCGGTCTTGTAGTTGTACTGGGTATGCTGGTTGATAATGCCGTTGTAGTAAGTGATTCTATACAGACACAGTTAGATGCGGGACTTGATAAACGAAGTGCTGTTATTGAGGGTACATCTAGTGTTATAGTTCCTGTATTTGTTTCAATGCTTACAACTGTAGCAGCTTTTGCCTCTCTTTTAACTTTACCGGGAGCTTACCACCAGTTGGCATTTACATTCCCATCAGTAATTATAACTTGCCTTGTACTTTCTTTCTTGGTTTCAATAGTTATAACACCTCTTATGTGTTATTTCTTCTTAAAGAAAAAAGAGCCTAAGAAGAATGAAAAGGGCGAAGGTAAATTAATAGATACCTATAACAAGGTTTCAGCTTGGACATTTAATCATAAGTTGATTACTTTTGTTTCTTCATTTGCTATTATTGTTGTAGGTCTTCTTTTAGCTACTCAACTTGGCTTTGAGGTAGTTCCAAAGGCTTATAAGGATGTTATTACAATTACAGTAAATGGTACAAACGATTCTTCACTTTCAAAAACTAGAGAAGTTATTGATAATGTTGAAAAAGTTCTTGATGAACAGCCAGAAACAAAGTATTATCTTGCCGGTGTAGGTAAGGCTATTCCTAGATATGATTATTCAATCAGACCTTTAGGTCAGGGTAATGCCCTTGGCGATTTTTCTGTAAAGATTGACTTGAAAAAGGGCGGTAGATTTAAAACTACTAGCGAAATGGTTGACTATTTACAGGATGAGCTTTCTTCAAGAGTAGGTGGAGCGACATTTATGGTTGATGAACTTGGTATTATGTCACTTACAGCAAAGCCTATTGAAGTTAAGTTATATAGCGATAATCTTGATGATTTGAATTCAGCTGCACAGCAAGTAAACGATATGCTTGCAAGTATTCCGGGTACAAAGGGTATTATAAATGATAATGAAGTAAATACCTATAACTACTATGTAGATATGGATACATTAAAGTTAAATACTCTTGGACTTACAAAGGCTGAAGCTCAGAATGAACTTAGTTATGCACTTTTGGGCAGAACAGTTTCACAGTTTAAAAATGGTAATAAAGAATACAACATTGTTTTGGACTCTGATATTGATTCAAGAGAACAAATTCAGGATTTCAAGGTTAAGTCCTCTATAAGTGGCAAAAAGTATGCTGTAAATCAGTTTGCAAATGTTGACCTTAATCCTAAGATTACAACTATTACAAGAGCAAATGGTAGGAGAGGTAGAGTTGTAGGCTGTTATAATTCTACTAAGTATTCTGATATTGATATGCAGAATAAACTTACAAAAATGCTTAAAAAGGCAGATTTCCCTGATACAGTAACAATAGAGGAAACTGGCGAAAGAAAAGATTATATGGAACTTATGGGTCATGTAGCAACAGCAGCAGGCGTTTCACTTATTGTAATGCTTTTACTTCTTATGTATCAGTTTGGTACAATGAAGAAAGTTGCTATTGTATTTACATCTATTCCTTTTGGTCTTTGTGCCGGCTTTATTGCACTTTATGTTACAGGAGAAAAACTTGCATTGTTCGCACTTCTTGGTGCAGTTAGTTTGCTAGGTTGTGTATTGGCAAATGCAATAGTTCTTGTAGAGTTTATAAATGATGAATTGGCGTCAGGACTTCCTTTGGAAGATGCTTGTAAGAGTGCAGGTGGTAAGAGAGTTAGACCTATTATGATGTCTACAATGACTACAGTTTTAGGTTTGTTGCCTTTGGCACTTTTCGGCGATGCTATGTTCGTGCCTATGGCTGTTCTTATGATGGCTGGTTTGGCAGTTTCAATGTGTATAAACCTTGTTCTTGTGCCTATGATTTACTATTTGGCATATAAGAAAAAGTATAAAAAATTAGAACAGCAAAATGCTGAATAAGTATTATATCCCACAGAAATTACTCTGTGGGATATTTTTATAATGAATATTTATTCTGATGTTAAAAAATTTTTTTGAAAAAATTTCAATTTTTTGCAACGGTTTTTGTTTTTCATTTGTATTATATGTGAAAGACGCAAGAAAATAAATAAAATGACCGGTCGAATGTTGCGTTGTAACTATACTAAAATTAAAGATATTTTAACGGAGGAATTAATTATGAAAAAGAATATTTGCAAGGCAATGGTACTTATGTCAGTAGCTTTAATGTCAATTAGCCCAGTTATGGCAGAAAGTAATGACGATGTTATGGTAATCAGTGAAAATAGTCAGGCTAAAAAAGTTGATGATGTTATTATAATTGATGATGGCCCTATGTTGGGTATGCCAAGTCCAATAAAGGATTTTGATACTGTTGAAGAAGCACAGAAGTCACTAGGTTTTGTTACTAAAGTTCCAACTACTGTACCTGAAGGCTTTAAGGCAACATACTTTGAAACAATTTCAGATGATATGTTACAGATAATTTATAGTAATGGTAAAGACGAAGTTTATTATAGAACAGCTAAAAAGAATTCAGATACAGAAGATATAACAGGGGATTACAATACATACAAAGAAGAAAAAAATGTTGAAATAAATGGAACAAGTGTTACAGTAAAGGGTGACGGCAAAAAGTATTATAATGCCCTTTGTACAAAAGACAATATGATTTACTCTTTATTCGCAAGAGAGGGTTTAGATTTAGAACAGATAGAGGGATTTTTGTCAGTTTTAAATGATGATAGCAATGATGCTGATAACATTTTAGGTATGCCAAATCCAATAAAGGATTTTAATACTATTGAGGAAGCACAGAAGTCACTTAGTTTTGATACTAAAGTTCCTAAAAATGTGCCTGAAAAATATAAGGCTGTAGCTTTTGAAACTATTTCAGATAAAATTTTACAGATAGTTTATAGTGATGGTAAAAATGAAGTTACATATAGAACAGCACAGGGTACAGAAGATATAACAGGTGATTATAATAAGTATGCTTATGTAAAAAAGTTGAAAATTAATGACGCTGATGTTACAATAAAAGGTAATGGAACAAAAGTTTATAATGTTTTATGCACAAAAAATGATGTAACATACTCAATTTTTGCAAGACAGGGAATATCTTTAAGTGAAATAAAAACATTTTTGAATAAATAGGTGGTGAATCGGGTGGATAAGTTGACAGAAGTTGTAGATAAATATGGCAATATGGTATATAGATTGGCAATTTCTTATCTTAAAAACACCCATGATGCCCAAGACATAGTTCAAGAAGTTTTTATTAAATATTATAACAATGAGGGTAAAATACAAAGTGAAGAACACTTAAAGTCGTGGCTTTTGAGGGTTACAATAAATCTTTGTAAAAACAAATTAATGCTTTTCTGGCATAAAAATGTGTGTTCTATTGATGAAATAAAGGAGCAAGCCTATAGTGATAACTATGAGGATAACACAGTTTTAGAGGCTGTTTTGGCACTACCAGTAAAATATAGAGTGCCTATACATTTGTATTATTACGAAAATTATAAAACTCCAGAAATTGCTAAAATATTGGGAAAAGGGGAAAGTACAGTTCGTTCCCTCTTATCTCGTGGGCGAGAAAAATTAAAAGTTATTTTAAAGGAGGAATATGATTTTGAGTGATAAGTATAAAAAAGCTATGGATAGTATTTCTCTTACAGAAGAACAAAAACAGAAAATAATCCAAAATGCTAAAAAAAAGAAATTTGATTATAGAGTTATTGTAAATATCGCTGCTTGTTTGGTTGTAATTGTTGTGGTATATGGGGCTTTACAGAATAAAATTGAACCAGATTCCCCTAATAAATATTCTACAGATAGTGTGGTTGTAGAAACTACAGAAAAAAGTAGTGAAAGTACAACTGAAAAACAGGAAAGCACTCAAGCTGTAGAAAGTACAACTGAAATAACTACAACTAAAAGTGTAGAAAAAAATACCGAAATGACTACAGCAAGAAAGATATATGAAAAAAATGCTGTAGCGAAAAGAGAAAAAAGTAGTACAACACTTGCAGATAATAAAATAAAGAAAAGTGATGTTGAAACTACAACAGAAAAGATTACACAGGCAGATAAACTTTATATGACAAGCCTTAATGAAGATAATGAAGTAGCAGAACAAAGTATTGACAGTATAGAGGGCGAACCGATGTTAAAGACTGCATCTAGTCCTTATGTAGAGTATAATAGTGTAGATGAGTTAAAAGAGAATGTTAATATTAATGCTAAAATGCCTGATAAAATAAAGAGTTATAAGTCCTATAGTTATAGTGTAGCTTTTTCAAATATGGTTGAAATTCAGTATTCAAATGGCTCTGATAATATTCTGTATAGATTAGAAAAAGGAGAAGTTGCTGAAGATATAAGTGGGGATTACAATAACTACGAAAATATAAAAAAATTAACAGTGGATAACACAGAAGTAACCATAAAAGGTAATGAAGATGTTTACAAAGTTGCTGTATGGTATAAAAATGGTGTTAATTATAGCATTTCAAGTGAACAGGGGTTAAAAATAGAAGATATTCAAAATTTAATAAATGAGATTATGTAGAAATATCCACTGGTTTAGCCAGTGGGTATTTCTTTTGGAAAAATTTCTAAAACTAATAAAAAATATTACATAAATTAGAATTATTGCATATTTTAAAAAACTATGTTAGAATAAATATGAATAAAAGTTACAGTTAATTAGTAATACTTTATATGTTTTTAGAAAATATTATAATTTAGAAAAGAGGGGTTTGTTATGGACGAAGCAACAAAGAGAAAGTTTAATGCAAATATTAAAGCAGTTAATGGAGATTTGATTGGAGTTTTAGAAAATCCATTACCTAATGAGGAATTAATTAAACTGAGCTTTGATGCAATTAGAATTTTAATTGATGAATGCGAAAAGTTTGCTTTAAAAGAGAATGCAGAGAAAAAGGCAATAGAAGCTCAAATTGCAGAACTTCAAGAAAAATTGAAGAATTTATAATATAGTATCAAACCACAAAAAATGCACTTCCAAAAATCAAAGGAAGTGCATTTTTTTATGTTACTGTATTAGTCTAAAGTTTTACCAAAAAATTCAACAGTCTTTTTAATTTTACCCATAAGGTTATCAAAGCTTTCTGGAGTAAGAGATTGTTTACCATCGCAAAGAGCCTTTTCAGGGTTATTATGAACTTCAATCATAAGACCGTCAGCACCAGCAGCAATAGCAGCCATAGAAAGTGGTTCAACCATCCATCTCATACCGGCAGCGTGGCTAGGGTCAATAATAACTGGAAGATGAGTCATTTTCTTGAGCATTGGCACAGCTGAAATATCAAGAGTATTTCTCATTGATGTTTCGAAAGTTCTTATACCTCTTTCACAGAGAATAACTTTTTCGTTACCACCTGCCATAATGTATTCAGCACTCATCAAAAGTTCTTCAAGTGTATTTGCAAGACCTCTCTTTAAAAGAATTGGCTTATCAAGTTTACCTAACTTTTTGAGAAGTTCGAAGTTCTGCATATTTCTTGCACCAACCTGTATTACATCAACATCTTTAAATAAATCAATGTGGCTTGAGTCCATAATTTCTGTTACTACAGGTAAGTTAGTTGTCTTGCCAGCATTGAGAAGAAGGGCAAGACCATTTTCGTGAAGACCCTGGAAAGAGTAAGGGCTAGTTCTTGGCTTAAAAGCACCACCTCTTAAAAGTGTAGCACCACTTGCCTTAACATCAGATGCTACTTCTTCCATCTGTTCTTTGCTTTCAACAGAACAAGGACCGGCAATTACCTGAAAATGTCCACCACCAATTTTTATACCATTTACATCAACAACAGTATCTTCTGGGTGCATTTTTCTATTTGCTTTTTTGTAAGGCTCCTGTATTCTCTTTACATCTTCAATAATTTCGTTTGCTAAAAGGTCGTCTTGGCTTAACTTAGTTGTATCGCCTACAAGACCAACAATTTTAGAGCTTTCGCCATCAGAAATATGAAGGGCAAAACCCATATCCTTTAAGTTGTTTTCAAGTTCATTTACTTTTTTTGCATCTGCATTTTTCTTTAATACAATAATCATTTATTTTTCCTCCTCTTTCGTAAACATTTCAAAAGAAATACCACTTTGCTTGAGCATTTCAAGGCTCATTTCGTCTGGGTACATTTCTTCTGCTACAATACGAACAATACCTGCGTTTATAATTTGCTTTGTGCACATAATACAAGGTGTTGCTGTAACATAAAGTGTACTGCCTTTACAGCTTGTGCCATTTACAGCACATTGAGTAATTGCATTGGCCTCTGCGTGAACAGCACGACAAAGCTCGTGTCTTTCGCCACTTGGAATACCTAATTTTTGTCTTAAACATTCATTTAAGTCACAGCAGTTAGGTAGTCCTTTAGGTGCTCCGTTATATCCTGTAGAAAGTACCTGATTGTCACGAACGATAACAGCACCTACATGTCGCCTAAGGCAAGTAGAACGCTTACTTGCCAATTCAGCCATACTCATAAAATATTCGTCCCAACTAATTCTTGCCATATTTATTCCTCAATTCTCTGTCTTACGGCCTCATAAATTAAAATGCCACCGGCAATACCTGCATTCATTGATTCAGCTTTGCCAGGCATAGGAATTTTAACTAAATCTGATGCCATTTCTGAAATTTCATCACTTAAACCATTTGCTTCGTTACCTATAATAACAGCACAGGCTGTTGTCATATCAACTTTATAAGGTGTTGAAGTGCCTTTTAAATGAGCTGCAAGGGTTTTTACATTGTTATTTTTAAAATCTTCCATTAAGTCCATAAGATTTAGATTTCTGTATATTGGTAAATGGAATATTGAACCCATAGTGGCTCTGATAACTTTAGGATTGTAAATGTCTACACAGCCTTTTGAAAGAAAAATTCCGTCAGCACCAGCAGCATCAGCCGTACGAATTAAAGTACCCATATTTCCAGGGTCTGTAACATTTTCAAGAACTACAAAGAAAGGCGAATTGCCATAGTCCACATTAGTTACATCAAATTCCTTTATGTGACAGACAGCAAGTATACCCTGTGGATTTACAGTTTCGCTTATTTTTTCAAAAAGACTGTCTTTTACAGTATAAACACTTTCAAAATTTATGTCTTCGGAATAGCTTTCTGCTTTAAGCAAATATTTTATTTCCCAAGAATTTGGTATTTCCTCTACAAGTCTTTTGCCCTCAAGTATAAAAAGACCAGTTTTATCTCTTTCTTTTTTAGCTTTAAGGGCATTAACTTCTTTTATAATTTTGTTTTGATTACTTTCTATAATTATATTTTCCATATCTTAACTGAATTTTGCAATATTGGCGTTTTCACCAATAACAACTAAAGTATCTGTTTCTAAAATTTTTATATCTGGGGGAGGAGTGACAATAACATCTCCACCACGCTTTATAGCAACAACATTTATGCCATATTTTGCTCTAATATTAGCATCTTGTAATGTCTTATCTACCCATTTATCTACAACGCCTATTTCTGCAATACCAAATTTATCAGAAACAGTAATGTACTCTAAAACATTTGATGTTACAAGACTTATAGCCAATCTCTGACCACTATCTCTTTCAGGCATAAGTACCTTATCAGCACCAACTTTTTCAAGAAGTTTCTTCTGAGGAGTACCAATAGCCTTAGCAATTACGGTTTTTACACCTTTTTCCTTTGCATACATTGTTGCCATAATACTGGCCTCAAGAGATTCGCCAATGGCAACTATTACTACATCAAAGTTATTAAGACCTATATATTGCATAGCATCTTCATTCATTACATCTAACTGCATAACATCGGTTGCAATATGCTCCATTTGCTTTACAGCTTCCATATTTTTGTCGCAACCCATAACATCATAGCCACTAGCTACAAGGGTTTCAACTACGGCACGCCCAAAACGGCCAAGACCTATAACTGCAAACTGTTTATTATTTTTCATATTATCCTCCCTAATCCTTAGTTTATTAACCTACAAGAAGTTTGTCCTCAGGAAAATGAATATAGTTTTTATTATGTTTTTTGTTCTTTGTCAATGCAATAGCTACAGAAATAGGACCAAGTCTACCCATATACATACACAAAATGAGGACTATTTTTCCTCCGTTTGATAGGAAGTGGGTAATACCTGTTGTAAGACCTACTGTACATTGTGCAGAAACAACTTCAAATAATATATCTAAATATTCCATATGAATAGGTGTGCGTGCCTCTGTCCAAGTCATTATTACACTAGCACCTATTGTGATTGTAACCATCATCATTACTACGGCAAGTGCTTTCTGAAGTGTATAAAAAGGTATGTTTTTGTGGAAAACATTTATAGACTCTCTACCTCGTATTACAGCCCATACAGCTAAGAAGAGAATGGCTGATGTTACAGTTTTAACACCGCCGGCTGTACTGGCAGGAGAACCACCTATATACATAAGCACTATGGAAATTACCTTTGAGGCATATGTCATATTGCCTTGTCCCATAGAATCAAAACCAGCTGTTCTCAATGTTACAGACTGGAATAAACTTGCCATAATTTTGTGGAAAAATGAAAAATTTCCTATTGTGTATGGATTAAAGTATTCAGCAATGAAAAAGAACAATCCACCAAATATAATAAGAACTGCTGTTGTTATAAGTGCAATTTTAGAATGAAGTCTAAGTTTTTTTACAACATAATTTATATGGAGTTTGTGTTCCTTTGCAAATTTTAAGTGAGTAGTAAAGTCGGAATAAACCGGAAAACCTAAACCACCAACTACTATAAGGCACATTACTGTAATATTTACAATTACATCCCCTGAAAAAGGAATAAGGGAGTTATCTCCAAGTATATCAAAGCCAGCATTACAAAAGGCTGATACAGAGTGGAATATTCCATAAAAAATTCCTCTGACAAAACCATATTGAGGTATAAATCTCAATGAAAGGAAAAAAGCACCTATAAGTTCTACTACAAAAGAAAATTTAAAAATATAAATTGTAAAACTTACAAGACCATGTCTTTGGCTAAGATTAAAGGATTCCTGTATAACAATTCTTTCTTTTAATGTTATTTTTTTGCCCACGGCTATGAAAAGCATTGTAACCATAGACATAAATCCAATACCACCAATTTGTATAAGCATAAGTATAATAAGTTTACCTAAAATATTCCAATGATAGGCTGTTGAAACGGCAGTAAGTCCAGTAATACACACAGCAGAAGTAGCTGTAAAAAGTGAATCTACAAATGGAGTAAATGTAAAGTCTGCCGAACATATTGGTAAACTCAAAATAACAGCACCAAACAGTATAACAGTTAAAAAGCCTAATGTTATAATCTGAGATGAGTCAAGCTGTCTTAAAAGGTGTAAAAATTTTGACACAAAATACAACTCCTTAAATTATTTTAAAATATGTTGTAAAATTTCTTGTAAAATTAAAAAATAAATGTTAAAATGTATGAGTACATTTAGATTATTATAATATCTTTTGCATTATTTTTCAAGCATATTGATAATTTTTATAAGAGGTGATTTTTTGTCAGGTTCAACCATAGGAAATATATTTAAGATTACAACATGGGGAGAATCTCATGGTAAAGGATTGGGAGTAGTTATTGATGGCTGTCCTGCAGGAATTCCTTTATGCGAAGAAGATATTCAAGTCGATATGGACAGAAGAAAACCCGGCAGTAATAAGTATGGTACAAAGAGAAGCGAAAGCGATACTATACAGATTATGTCTGGTGTTTTTGAAGGTAAAACCACCGGAACACCAATTTCTTTAATGGTAATAAATGCTGACCAAAGGTCTAAAGACTATTCTAATATTATGAATGTTTACAGACCGGGACACGCTGACTTTGGCTTTGAAACTAAGTATGGTTTTAGAGATTACAGAGGTGGTGGTCGTTCATCAGGTCGAGAAACACTTGCTAGAGTTGCAGCTGGTGCTGTAGCCAGAAAAATATTAGAAAATCTTGGTGTTCAAGTAAATGCCTATGCTAAGGCTATAGGTGATGTAGAAATTGAAACCATTGATATGAATGAGAGATTTAATAATCCACTTTGTATGCCAGATAAAAATGCAGCAGAAAAAGCACAGGCTCTGCTTGATAAGGCGATGAGTGAAAATAATTCAGTTGGTGGTATAGTAGAATGTGTCGTAACCGGTATGCCTGCTGGTGTAGGCGAACCTGTTTTTGATAAACTTGATGCCTCTCTTGCAAAGGCTGTTTTATCAATAGGAGCTACTAAGGGCATAGAATTTGGTCTTGGATTTAAGGCTGCAAAGGCTATGGGTTCTGAAAATAACGACGAATTCTATATGGATAATGGGAAGGTAGTCAAGTATACAAACAATTCAGGTGGCATTCTTGGAGGTTTTTCTGACGGAAGTGATATTGTTTTCCGTACAGTATTTAAGCCTACACCGTCTATTTCATTGGAACAGAAGACTGTTAATAACAGCGGAGAAAATACTACCATTTCTATTACAGGTCGTCACGACCCAATTATTGTACCTCGTGCAATAGTGGTAGTGGAGGCTATGACTGCTATTACTTTGGTGGACTTATTGCTTACAAATATGGCATCAAGAATTGAAAATATAATTAAATTTTATAAATAGAAAGGAAACTTACAAATGTCTAAGATTAATACTAAGGTAACAGATTCAGTAGATTTTTTTAATGGTAATAAGCCTAGCGATCTTACAGCTAAGTTTGGTAGCCCACTTTATGTATACAGCGAGGAAATTTTAAGACAGCGTTGTAGAGATGTAAAGAACCTTGTTAAGTATCCAAAGTTCAGCGTAAACTATTCTGCAAAGGCTAACAGCAACCTTGCTTTCCTTGAAATCGTTCACGAAGAAGGCTTAAATGTAGATGCTATGAGCCCAGGCGAAATCTTTGTTGAATTAAAGGCTGGTTTTAAACCAGAACAGATTTTCTACATAAGTAACAATGTTACAGCAGAAGAAATGAAGTTTGCTATTGACCACGATGTTCTTATTAGTGTTGACTCTGTTTCTCAGCTTGAAACTTACGGTAAGCTTAATCCAGGTGGAAAGATTGCTGCTCGTTTCAATGGTGGTATTGGTGCAGGTCATAGCGAAAAGGTTGTTACAGCTGGTAAGAAAACTAAGTTTGCTGTAAACCCTGAATTTATTCCACAGTTTAAGGAAGTCCTTGCAAAGTATGACTTAAAGCTTGTTGGTATTAACCAGCACATTGGTTCACTCTTTATGGACGGCAAGCCATATGTTGAAGGTGTTAAGGCTATCTTAAATATTGCAAAGCAGTTTGATGACCTTGAATTTGTTGACCTTGGTGGTGGTTTCGGTATTCCTTACGAAAAGTTAAATGACCAGCCAAGACTTGATATGGTTGAATTAGGTAAGCAGCTTGACGAAGTATTCGAACAGTTCGTTAAGGATTATGGTAAGGAAATTACATTTAAGATTGAACCAGGTAGATATGTTTCTGCTGAATGTGGTGTACTTTTAGGTACAGTTACAGCAGTTAAGCACAATGGCGAAGACAAGTACATTGGTACTGATATTGGTTTCAATGTTCTTCAGAGACCTGTTATGTATGATTCTCACCACGATATTGAAGTTTACAACGATAGCGACAATACAGAAGATGTTACAGTTGTAGGTAATATTTGTGAATCTGGCGATATTCTTGCTAAGCACAGAATTTGCCCAGAAATGCATGTTGGTGACACTATGGCTATGCTTGATGCAGGTGCTTATGGTTACTGTATGGCATCTAACTACAACAACAGATTAAGACCAGCAGAAGTTCTTATTCGTGAAAACGGCGAAGCTGTTCTTGTCCGTGAAAGAGATGAATTAGAAGACTTAACTAGACATATGAAGTCTATTAAGTAATAAATATTAAGCAATGATGCCCTGTGGTTTTTTCCACAGGGTATTTTTACAGGAGGGATAATTATGAATCAAAAGGAAGTCTATAAGGAAACTTTAGCTAACACAATAATTAAAAATCTTGAAACAAGAAATATGGAAGGCTATTATGTAAAGACAGCTGAAGAGGCTAGGGAAAAGGTGCTTTCTCTTATGGAAGACGGTAGTTCTGTTTCTTGGGGTGGCTCTTGTACTTTAGTAGATGCAGGTATTATTGATGCTGTTTATGAAAGTGGAAAGTATAAGATTGTTGATAGAGATAAGGCAGATGATAGAATACAGGCTATGCACGAGGCTCTTTCTTGTGATAATTTCTTAATGAGTACAAATGCCATTACTTTTGACGGTCAGCTTGTGAATATTGACGGTATGGGCAATAGATTAGCAGCTCTTATTTTTGGACCAAAGAATGTTATTGTTGTAGCAGGTATGAATAAATGTTCTGCTGATTTAGACTCAGCTATGAAAAGAGCAAGAAATAAGGCTGCTGTTACAAATGCTATAAGATTTGGTACAGCTACACCTTGTACAAAAACAGGCCATTGTCACGATTGTAAGAGTCCAGAAACTGTCTGTTGCCAGTTTGTAACAACTAGATATTCTAAAATTAAAAATAGAATAAAGGTTGTTCTCGTTGGAGAAGATTTTGGTTATTAATATATGTATTGACAGAGTACCATAGCGTACTCTGTTTTTAATGAATCGGGAAGATAGACCCGATGGCTTGACTTGTCAAGCCACAAATAACAGAGTTATTTGTTCTGACCAATGAATCGAAAAGATAAATCGGACACACGAAGTGTGGCTTTCAACAAAGTTGAAAGTTCTGACC